>Ga0307509_10007627_pt1 | contig 14066 bp, 10 predicted proteins | sample 10_EM_MG_FD_202245 | JGI IMG/M metagenome (GOLD analysis project Ga0307509, IMG submission 202245) | Populus trichocarpa ectomycorrhiza microbial communities from riparian zone in the Pacific Northwest, United States - 10_EM | ecosystem: Host-associated > Plants > Roots > Unclassified | place... | reverse complement strand
GTTCGCGACCGGACGGCTCGTCGCGGCACGCCGCTACTCGCTGGTCGCTCGCTCGCGCAGATGGCTCGGCCGCCACCGTGCGGTGATCGGATCCGCGTTCGTGGCGGCGGCGGTCGCGATCGTGGCTGCGATCGCGGTGGTGCCGGCACGCGCCGAATCGGCCGTCGAGGTCTGCGAGCGAAGCGGCGATCGGATCCGCGAGGCGTGGGATCGCAAGCTCCAGACCCAGCCGATCGCGGTCCGCCTCGCGTTCGTGGGGATGGGCTGGCGCGGCGGGGACCTCTACACCCGCGTCGTCACGGCGCTCGACCGCTACACCGGAGCGTGGCGCGACCAGCGCGTCGATGCATGCGAGGCCACGCGGGTGCGCGGCGTCCAATCCGATGCACTTCTCGATCTCCGCATGGCTTGCCTCGATCATCGCCTCCAGGATCTCGACGCGGTCGTCCACGAGCTCGAGTCCCGACGCGCCGGCGTGCTCGACAAGGCCGCCGATGCCGTCGCGAAGCTGCCACCGCTCGCCGCGTGCGCCGACACCGCGAGCCTGCGCGCGATCGTGCCGCCGCCCGCCGATCCTGTCACCGCGGCGCAGGTCGAGGGTCTGCGGCGCACGCTCGCGGCCGCCCGCGCGCGCGGCGACATGGGCGGCTATGCCGAAGCGCTCGCCTCGGTCAGTGCGGCCGCGGGACCGACCGAGGCGCTCGGCTACCGGCCACTCGTCGCGGAGCTGTTGCAGCTGCGCGGCTCGCTCGAGTCGTTGCTCGAACAGCCCGCGGCTTCCGAGAAGAGCTTTCGCGCCGCGCTGCTCGCGGCGGCGGACGCCCACGACGACGCACTCGCAGCTCGGATCTGGAGTCAGCTCGTGATGCTCACCGCGACCAGCCTCGGCCATCCGGACGAGGCGCTCACCCTCGTGCCGACGGCCGAGCTCGCGGTGCGCCGCGCCGGCAACGATCCGGACGCCATGATCCTGCTGTGGAGCCAGCTCGCGATCGCGCTCGCCGAGAAGGGCAAGCTCGAGGAGGCACGTGGCTACTACGAGCGCGTGATGCACCTCTCCGAGCAACGCTACAAGGAGGAAGATCCGGCCGTTCCGCGCGCGCTCGTCAACTACGCGATCGTGCTGATCAAGCTCAACCGCAACGCCGAGGCCGTGCCGCTCCTCGAGCGCGGCCTCGCGATCTTCCAGCGGACGCTCGGGCCCGACCATCCGAAGGTCGCATCGACGTTGCTGAACCTCGGCAGCGCACACCTCAACCTCGGGCGGTACGCCGAGGCCCTGACCGCGTACGACCGCGCGCGCGCGATCCAGGAGCGCGCGCTCGGCGCAGACAGCCCGGAGGTCGGGCTCGTGCTCACCAACATCGGCATCGCGCAGTCCGATCTGGGCGACGACGCCGCCGCGATCGCAGACTTCGATCGGGCGGCCACGATCTTCATCCGCAGGTTCGGCCCCGAGCATCCGGTGGTCGCCGCCGTGATCCAGCGCCGCGGGATCGCGCGGAGCAACACGGGCGATCTCGCCGGTGCGCGCAAGGACCTCGAACATGCCGGCGCGCTCGAGGAGAAGGCGCTCGGTCGCGATCACCCCGAGCTCGCGGTGACCTGGCTGAACCTCGGCGAGCTCGCGGCCAGGGAGCGCGACTACGTGAAGGGCAAGCAGCTCGTCGACCGCGCCGAACAGATCTGGATCGCCGCGCAGGGGAAGGCGTACCCGGAGCGTCCCCTGCTCCTCGTGATCCGCGCAGAGCTCGAGCTCGCCCAAGATCACGCGGCCGCAGCGCTCCCCAGCGCGAAGGAGGCGGTCGCGATCCTGGCGGCGCGCACCGACGACGTCCAGCTGGCCCGCGCCCGCTACGATCTCTCGCGCGCGATGTGGGCGACCCCGGCCGATCGAGCGAGCGCGCGTCAGCTCGCCGAGCGAGCGCGCGACGACTTCCATCGTCTCGGTGCCGACAAGTCGCCGCCGGCCGTGGAGCTCGCGGCATGGCTCGCCGCGCACCGCATCCCTTGAGCTACACGCGGAACGCGTCGAGATCGAGTCCGAAGCGGTGCGCCCAGCGATAGATCTGGGTCCGGCGCGCGCCGAGCTCGCGGCTGACATTGACGACGTTGCCGCCCTGAGCGGTGAGCACGCCGATCAGGCGATCGCGCAGCTCGACGTCCTCGGGCGAGAGCTGTGGCCTCGCCGGCTCGGCGCGTTCGGTCGGGGCGCTGCTCGTCGGAGGGTGACGCATGGCGCGGGGCAACTGTGCGAGGTCGATGATGTCGTCGGCGAGTGCGGCGGCGGTCGCGAGCGTGGTGTGCAGCTCGCGGATGTTGAACGGCCACTCGTGGCGGAGCATCAGGCGCAGCGCCGCCGGCGTGACGCGGAGCGCGCGGCCCTCGCCGATTCGCGCGAGCAGCGTTCGCAGCAGGATCCCGAAGTCGACCCAGCGCTCGCGCAGCGGCGGCAACACGAGCGTGTAGCCGAACAACCGCGCGTACAGATCGCTCCGGAACTCGCCGCGCTCGACCATGTCCGGCAGCTCGCGCAGGGTCGCGGCGCACAGCCGGACGTCGACCTTCACCGGGCGATCGCCGCCGACCGGTGTGACCTCGCGCTCCTGCAGCACGCGGAGGAATGCGGCCTGCGAGGCCGGCGGCAGCTCGCCGATCTCGTCGAGGAACAGCGTTCCGCCGTCGGCGCTGCGCACAAGGCCCGGACGATCGCTGACCGCACCGGTGAACGCGCCCCGGCGATGACCGAACAGCTCGGCCTCGATCAGGGAGGCCGGCAGCGCGCCACAATTGACTGCCGTGAACTCACCCGGACGCCGCGAGAGCTCGTGCAACGCGCGCGCGATCAGCTCCTTGCCGGTGCCCGTCTCGCCGAGGATGACGACCGAGACGGAGGTGGGTGCGATCCGGCGGAGCCCATTCAAGGCATCGGCGAGCCCGCCCTCGAACGTGGTGAGGACACCGGCGGCAGCTTCCACCACGAGATCGGGCGACGCGCCGCCCTCGACGCCGGCGATACATAGCGCGAAGAACGTGTGGCCGAGCTCGAAGATCGTGCCGTCGGCGAGGATCGCGCGGCGGGTGACCGCACCGTCGACGACCGCGCCGTTCTTCGATTGCGGATCGTCGAGCACCCACCCCACGAGGCCGCGGACGAGCTTGCCGTGGTCGCTCGACATGCGCGGGTCCGGCACCCGGAGCTCGAGCGTGCGGCCGGTGCGGATCGCCGCGTTCGGGCCGCGCCCGAACCGAACCTCGTCGACGTCGTCGAGCAGGTGACGCGCGGACGCGACCTCGGGAACGTCGGGGGTCGCGATCAGGACCAGGTACGGTCGCGCATCGGCCACCGCGACTTCACGCTCGGGCGCCAACCTGCTCGTCGTGAGCGTCGTCTCGTGGGTCACCTGGACCGAGCCTAACGCGCCACCTGGCTTCGTGGTTGCGGTCCCGCACACTCCGACCGATGGGTACCGCTTGCACGGGCGGCGGGGCGGGGCTACAAGGCAGCCAGATGGGTACGACGGGTAAGCGGCTGACCGCCGCGGTGGCAACCACCCTCACGTTCGACAAGTTCTGGGAGTGGCTCGGCGGCCACGCCAACTGCATCGTTCGTGCGGGCACGCCCGAGGCCGTGCTGCTCGACCACGACGATTTCCACTGGACGCTGATCAGCGAGGACGACCATACCCGGGTGGTCCAGCTCGCGCGTGCCAAGGATCTCGTGGGCGAGATCCTCGTGTTCACGACCGAGATCGCCTACGTCCAGGTCGAGCCGACCGAAGCCGAGGGTGAATGGCTGTTCGAGTGCATCGTCGAAAACGAGAAAACGCGCGAGGTCGCGTATCACTTCGTGATGGCGCACGAGTACGACGACGGCGAACACCGCCGCGAAGAGAAGTGGACGCACTGAGCCGAGCAGGCGTGGCGAACCACGTGATGGTCCCGAAGTGCAAGCGAGGGACGGTCACGTGGATCGCGCACGCCGTAGCGAGGCCCATAACAGTGCTAAATTCGGTCTCGTGATCGACGACGAGACCGCGGAGGGCCGGATCGGCCAGGTCGTCGACGATCGGTACAAGCTGATCGAGGTCATGGCCGCGGGCGCGATGGGCGAGGTCTACAAGGCCGAGCGCGTGCCGGTGGGCAAGCTCGTCGCCGTGAAGTTCCTCCACGCGTCGTTCGTGAGCGACTCGGAGTTCCAGGCCCGGTTCGATCGCGAGACGCGCGTGATGTCCAAGCTCGCGCATCCGAACTGCGTGTCCGTCGTCGATTTCGGCGTATGGAGAGACACGCCGTACCTGGTGATGGACTTCGTCGCCGGCACGACGCTGCGCAAGCGGCTCGACGACGAGGGCGCGCAGACGCCCGCGCACGCGCTCGCGATCGCGCGCCAGATCACCGCCGGCCTCGCGCACGCGCATGCCGAGGGCATCATCCACCGCGACATCAAGCCGGCGAACATCATGATCACCGACGAGATCGGGCACGGCGAGCGCGTGCGGATCCTCGATTTCGGGCTCGCGCGTCTGCGCGGCAACGTCGGCCGCGACGCGACCCAGACCAACATGGTCGTCGGCACCCCGAACTACATGGCGCCCGAGCAGACCGTGCCGGGCGGGACGATCGACGCGCGCACCGATCTCTACGCGCTCGGCGTCGTGCTGTTCGAGATGGTCGTCGGCGAGCGGCCGTTCTCCGCCGAGGACACGATGGCGCTCCTCGGCATGCATCGCGGTGCTCCGATCCCGCGGCTCGCGGATCGCGTCCCCGAAGGGACGGAGTTGCCGGCGGGTCTCCAGGAGCTGATCGACAAGGCGATGGCGAAGGCGCCCGCCGATCGGTTCCAGTCCGCGATCGCGATGGCCGATGCGATCGACGACGTCGCGGCGCAGAAGCCGGGGATCGTGATCGAGCCCCAGCACAAGCTCGAGTCGGCCAAGCTCAAGCGCCTGCCGAACTCGACCGCGGTCGGCGCGGCGTCGACGATGATCGATGTCGACGCGACGAAGCCCGAGCCGATGCGGCCGAGCGTGCGCGAGCTCGCGCGACCGAAGCGCAATCCCTGGCGCACGGTGATGGCGCTGGTGATCCTCGTCGGTGGCGCGAGCGCGATGGCGGGATATCTGATCAGGCATCGCGACGGCAAAGACCAGCCGGTCGCGAAGCCGATCGCCCACGACGATGCGGCGCAGGTCGCGGTCGCGACGCCGGATGCCGCGGCGGTGATCGAGACCCCTGATGCGGCGGCGATGATCGCGGACGTCGGATCGGGCTCGGGCTCGGATTCGGGATCGGGATCGGGATCGGGATCGGGATCGGGATCGGGATCCGGATCCGGAACGGCAACGGCATCGGGCTCGGGCTCGGGCTCGGGCTCGGGTGAAGAAGAGATCGAGATGGATCCGGAGAAAGCCGAAGATCTCGATCCCCAGAAGGGCTCCGCCGACGTCGCGGAGGACGAGGCCGGTGACGCGCCGAAAAGTAATGAAGAGGCCGAGCAGAAGACCCCGACCGTCGCGGTCGCGCCCCAGCTCGCCGCCACGGTTCACGACGCCGTCCTGCTGATCCAGCAGGGAAAGCGCGAAGAGGCGATCGCGAGCCTCCGCCTCCTTCACAAGAAGCAGGCCAAGAGCGCCTACATCCCGTTCTTGCTCGGGAGCCTCTACTTCGACAAGAAGTGGTGGTCCGTCGCGATGGACAACTACGCGACCGCGATCCACGTGAATCCCGCCTACAAGAACAACGGCGTGATCAATCGCAATCTAATCAAGATGTTGTCGAGCGCGAAGACCCGGACCCGAGCCTCGGGCTTCCTCCGCGGCATCGGCCGCCCGGCGCTCCCCTACATCAGATATGCCGCTGCACACGACCCGAACCCCGTGGTGAAGAAAACCGCGGGCCTCGTTGCCAAGCAGATTCGTTAGGGTCGACCAAGGCGAGCCTTGACAGAAGGGCGCGGATCCATAAGATTCCGCGCTCGCTCCATGCCCACGATCAATCAGCTTGTCCGCACCGGCCGTGAAAAGGTCCGCACCAAATCCGCGTCGCCGGCGCTCAAGCAGTGCCCGCAGAAGCGCGGCGTCTGCACGCGCGTCTACACGACGACGCCGAAGAAGCCGAACTCCGCACTCCGCAAGGTCGCGCGCGTTCGTCTGACCAACGGCATGGAAGTCACGTCGTACATCCCCGGCGAGGGACACAACCTGCAGGAGCACTCGGTCGTCCTGATCCGCGGCGGTCGCGTCAAGGATCTCCCGGGCGTTCGCTATCACATCATCCGCGGCACGCTCGATACGACGGGCGTCCAGAACCGCAAGCAGTCGCGCTCCAAGTACGGCGCGAAGCGCCCGAAGTAAGAGGACCAGGAAAACGTCATGCCCCGTAAAGGTGAAGTTCCGAAGCGTCAGGTCCTCCCGGATCCGAAGTACACCGATGCCCCGACCGATGTTCGGAAGCGCATCACCAAGTTCGTCAACGTCGTGATGTCCGACGGCAAGAAGGCCGTCGCCGAAGGCATCGTCTACGGTGCGATGGATCTCGTAGCGGAGCGCGCCAAAGATGATCCGTTGAAGGTGTGGGAGCGCGCGCTCGGCAACGTCCGCCCGCGCGTCGAGGTCAAGAGCCGCCGCGTCGGTGGCTCGACGTACCAGGTCCCCGTCGATGTCCGCCCGGACCGCTCGCTGGCGCTGGGCATGCGCTGGCTCGTCGAGTACGCGCGTGGCCGCAACGAGAAGACCATGATCGACCGGCTCGCGAACGAGATCGTCGATGCAGCGCAGAACCGTGGCAACGCGGTCAAGAAGCGCGAGGATGTCCACAAGATGGCCGACGCGAACAAGGCCTTCGCCCACTACCGCTGGTAAGCCGAAGCTCTATCGACACGAACAACGAGGCGTCCGGTAGGTCGGCGAACAGCCGAAACCACCGAGCGCAACCGAGATGGCCACCCGCCCAGACACCGCCCGATCGGTCCCCACGGACCGCACCCGAAACATCGGGATCATGGCGCACGTCGACGCGGGCAAGACGACGACGACCGAGCGGATGCTCTTCTACACGGGCGTCACGTCGAGGCTCGGCGAGGTCGACGACGGCGCTGCGTTCACCGACTGGATGCAGCAGGAGCAGGAGCGCGGGATCTCGATCACCGCGGCCGCGACGACGTTCACCTGGCCGCGCGGCAAGGACGCCTGCCTCGTCAACCTGATCGACACGCCCGGACACGTCGACTTCACGATGGAGGTCGAGCGCTCGCTGCGCGTGCTCGACGGGTGTATCGCGGTGTTCTCTGGGGTGGAAGGCGTCGAGTCGCAGAGCGAGACGGTGTGGCGCCAGGCCGACCGCTATCGGATTCCGCGGCTCGCGTTCATCAACAAGCTCGATCGCGAGGGCGCGGACCCGGGTCGCGTGATCCAGGAGATCAAGAGTCGGCTCGGCGCGACCCCGATCGCGATCCAGCTCGCGATCGGCGTCGGCCCGACGTTCTCGTCGGTGATCGACCTGATCACGCTGCGCGCGCGGACGTGGGACACGTCGACCCTCGGAGCGAAGTTCGCCGACGGCCCGATCCCGCATGTCCACGTGCCCGCGGCGAGCCGCGCGCGCGAGGAGATGATCGAGGCGATCGCCGATCACGACGACGAGCTGATGGCCGCGTGGGTCTCCGGTCGCGAGCTCTCGGTCGAGCAGATCAAGGCCGCACTTCGCCGCGTCACGCTCGCGAACCGCGGCGTGCCCACGCTCGTCGGTGCGGCGTTCAAGAACCTCGGCATCCACAACCTCCTCGATGCGGTCGTCGAGTACCTGCCGTCGCCCGTCGACGTGGGTGCGGTGCGCGGCCGCGATCCGCAGGACCCGACCGGCGCGGCGACGATCGTCCGCCCGATCGGCGACGATCAGCCGCTCGCGGCGCTCGCGTTCAAGGTCCAGTCCGACGACGCCGGTGGTCAGCTCACGTTCGTCCGCGTCTACGCGGGCTCGCTCCGCGTCGGTGATGCGGTGTTGAACGCGACGCGCGGCTCGCTCGAACAGATCGGCCGTCTGGTCCGGATGTTCGCGAACCACCGCGAGGATATCCGCGCGATCGAGAGCGGGATGATCGGCGCGATCGTCGCGACGAGCTCGATGGGCACGAAGATCGGTACCGGCGACACGCTGTGCGATCCGCGCCAGCCGATCCTCCTCGATACGATCGCGATCCCGACGACGGTGATCAACGTCGTCGTCGAGCCCGAGACCGACGAGGACGCCTCGAAGATCATGGCGGCGCTCGATCGCCTCCAGCTCGAGGATCCGTCGTTCCGCGTCAAGACGGATCCCGACTCCGGCCAGATCCTCCTGTCGGGGATGGGCGAGCTCCACCTCGAGGTCGTGGTCGAGCGCCTGCGCCGCGAGCTCGGCGTCAAGGCGCGGGTCGGCAAGCCGCAGGTCGCGTATCGCGAGACCGTGACCCGCCGCGGTGAGGGCGAGAACAAGTTCGTCCGCGTCGCCGCCGGTCCGGGCGGCTCGCGCGGCGAGTACGGCCACGTCCGCCTCGTGGTCGAGCCGACCGATCGGGGCGGCGGCTACGTCTACGAGAACCGCGCATCCCAGGCCGAGATCCCGTCGGAGCACGCGCCGGCGATCGAAGCGGGAGTGGCGGAGGCTGTCGAGCGTGGCGTGATCGCCGGTTACCCCCTGACCGACCTTCGGGTCCAGGTCGTCGGTGGCAGCTATCACCCTGTAGATTCGAACAATTACGCCTTCAAGGTCGCCGGGAGCAAGGCGTTCGTCGCGGCCGCCAACCAGGCCGCGCCGACCATCCTCGAGCCGATCATGAGCCTCGAGGTCGTAACCCCCGAAGAATCCGTCGGCGACGTCCTCGGAGATTTGCACGCACGCCGTGGAAAAGTCGCTGGAATTACCGCACGCCCTGGTGTACAAGCCGTCGCCTGTTTTGTCCCGATGGCCTCGATGTTTGGATACGCGACCGACCTGCGCTCCCGCTCTCGAGGCCGAGCCACTTACTCGATGGAACTCGATCACTACGCTGAAGTGCCGCTTCAGCTCCGCGAAGCCCTGACGTTAGCGCGATAAGGAGAAGCCTGTGTCGAAAGAGAAATTCGTCCGCAACAAGCCCCACGTCAACATCGGCACGATCGGCCACGTCGATCATGGCAAGACCACGTTGACCGCTGCGATCACGAAGGTCCAGTCGACCAAGGGCTTCGCCAAGTTCACGGCGTTCGACCAGATCGACAAGGCGCCGGAAGAGAAGGCACGCGGCATCACGATCTCGACGGCGCACGTCGAGTACGAATCGGACAAGCGCCACTACGCGCACGTCGACTGCCCCGGCCACGCCGATTACATCAAGAACATGATCACGGGCGCGGCGCAGATGGACGGCGCGATCCTCGTGGTGTCGGCGCCGGACGGCGCGATGCCGCAGACCCGCGAGCACGTGCTGCTCGGCCGCCAGGTCGGCGTGCCGGCGATCATCATCTACCTGAACAAGTGCGACATGATCGGCAAGGGGGACGAGGAGCTCCTCGACCTGGTCGAGATGGAGCTGCGCGAGCTGCTGGACAAGAACCAGTACCCGGGCGACGCGACGCCGATCATCCGCGGCTCGGCGCTGAAGGCGCTCGAGGGCGAGCAGAGCGAGTTCGGCGTGCAGTCGATCGGCAAGCTGCTCGAGGCGTGCGACACGTTCATCCCGGAGCCGAAGCGCGAGACGGACAAGCCGTTCCTGATGCCGGTCGAGGACGTGTTCACGATCACGGGTCGCGGCACGGTCGTGACGGGACGGATCGAGCGCGGCATCGTCAAGGTCGGTGACGAGCTCGAGATCGTCGGGCTCGGCGACACCCGGCTGACGGTGTGCACGGGCGTCGAGATGTTCCGCAAGCTGCTCGACGAGGGCATCGCGGGCGACAACGTCGGCGTGCTGCTCCGCGGTACGAAGCGCGAAGAGATCGAGCGCGGCATGGTGCTCTGCAAGAAGGGCTCGATCACCCCGCACAACCACTTCGAGGCCGAGGTGTACGTGCTGAAGAAGGAAGAGGGCGGTCGCCACACGCCGTTCTTCAACGGCTATCGCCCGCAGTTCTACTTCCGGACCACGGACGTGACGGGCACGGCGACGCTGCCGGCCGGCACCGAGATGGTGATGCCGGGCGACAACATCAAGTTCGAGGTCGAGCTCGTGTCGCCGATCGCGTGCGAGCAGGGTCTGCGCTTCGCGATTCGCGAAGGTGGCAAGACCGTCGGCGCCGGCGTCGTGACGAAGATCCTCGCCGAAGCTGCGAAGAAGCCCGACAAGGCCGCGGCCGCTGCTGCTCCTGCCAAGACGAAGTAACCCGCAGGGGTCTCGACCTGCCGCCGTGGCTCCGGCCCGGCGGCATTTTCGTTTTCGGGCAGTTTGCGCTTACGATCGGCCCGTGACGCCGGCGGAGGTCGAGCTCGACAAGGCGCTGCAGGTCGATGGACCCGCGGCGATGCTGCCGCATCTGCTCGAAGCGTGGCGTGCGCACGAGGCGCCGGCGATCGCCGATCTGATCGATGTCGCGACCGCGCGCGGCCTCGCCACGCGCGCGCCGATCGAGGAGGAGACCACGCTCGACGCGAGGCAGGCGCAGTGGCTCGCGCGCGCGGCGGCGTACGATCCGCTCGACGTACCTTGGCTGATCGAGCGCGCGTTCACCCCGCGGATCGCGATGACGGTCGAGCGCCTGAACGCGCTGTGGAAGCTGCCCCGCGACCCCCGGATCGCGAAGGGCCTGCTCGAGCTGATGGCGCGGCCCGGATTGCTCGCGCGGCCGTCGCTGTGGACCCGGCTCCTCCGGATCGTCCGCAACCAGAACGACCTGCGGTCGATCGCGGCGATCGAGGCGCGGCTCGCCGCGTTCGAGGCATCGAAGGTGGCGAAGACCGAGTCGGAGACCGCGCTCGCCTCGCGGCTCGGCCAGACCCGCCTGATGCTCGCGGGCCGGATCCTTCCGCCCCCGGCGCCGCGCGACGAGCTGTTCACGCGCGTCGCCAAGCGCCTCGAAGATCCGGATGCCGAGCGCACGCTGGCCGCGGCGAAGACCGCCGAAGACTTTCTCGCCGACATCTGGGCCAACCCGAAGGACGACGGCCCGCGCGAGGTGTTCGCGGACTGGCTGATCGAGCGCGGTGATCCACGCGGCGAGCTGATCGCTCTTCAGATCGCCCGCGCGCGCGGCGTGTCGAACGACGAGGGCGTCAAGCGCGAGCGCAAGCTGCTCGCCGAGCACGCGCGGACCTGGCTCGGCGCGCTCGCGCCCGTCGTGAAGAACTTCGTGTTCGAGCGCGGCTTCATGGCGCGCTGCGAGGTGATGTGGCGCCGGCTGGCCGAGCAACCGGCGCTGATGACCCATCCGGCGTGGGCGACGATTCACTCGTACAAGCTCGCGCCCGAGGGCGAACGCACGTGCGACCCCTGGCTCGATCACATGATCGCGCTCGGCGCGAAGCGCGTGTGAAGCCGCGAGCGGCGATCGATCCGGCCGCGCTGCTCGCGCGCATCCCCACGTTGCGCTGGCCGGCGGTGCCGGCGCGCACGCCGTGGGCGCAGGTCCGCGATCGCTGGCCGCTGTTGCGCATGTCGTGCGAGGCCGCGGCGGTCCAGATCGCGCGTGCGGCGCTGGGAGCGTCGCCGCCGAACGACGCGACGCCGGTCGAAGTAGCGGTCGCGCCGAGTGCGCCGGAGCTCGCCGTGACGGTGCCCGCGCCGCTCGCCGCGCTCGCGCCGAGCAGCAGCGTCGGTCCCGCGCTGCTCTACGGGTTCGCGAGCGACGAGGTGATCGCGCGGGTCGCGAAGGCGTTCAGCGAGATCTACATGGTGTTCGGCGAAGGAGGGCGGGGCAGCGCGGAGCTCAGCGAGCAGTGGACCGGCTTGCTCGCGCTGATCGCCGGCGTCCACGGCGAGTGGGATCTCGTGGCGATGATGACCGGCGGTGCGTTGCCGGCAGCGGTGAGCGGAGATCCGTCGTTTCGAGGCAACACCGTGTTGCTCGCGCGGCACCTCGCGGTGGTTGCGCGAACGCGAGAAACGAAGCACGCGAACCAGGCGATGGCGGAGCTTCGCGCGCAGATCGCGGAAGCACTTGCAGCATCAGCATCGGCACCGGCATCGGCATCGGCGTCGGCATCGGCATCGGCATCGGCATCGGCATCGGAATCGGCATCGGAATCGGCATCGGCATCGGCATCGGCATCGGCATCGGCATCGGAATCGGCATCGGGATCGGCGTCGGAATCGGCATCGGCATCGGCATCGGAATCGGAATCGGGATCGGCGTCGGGATCGGTATCGGGCTCGGCCTCCGAACCGGCATCGGGCTCGGCCTCCGAACCGGCATCGGAACCGGGCTCGGGCTCGGGCTCGGGCTCGGGCTCGGAGGATTGGCTCCGGATCGTGGTCGCGCTCGTCGCAGGACAGCTGTACTTCGCGCGTGCGGTGCAGGCGCCGGAGGTTCCGGACGCGATTCGCGCGTGGCTTGCGGGAGTCCCTCTCGTCCACGAGATCGATCCGCTGGCCCACGAGATCGCGGGCGGCGCGGACGTCCGCGCGACGATCTTCGAGCGCTATCTACCGGAGCTCTCCGATCAACGCGCGCTCGCCGCCGCCGAACAGCTCCTCCGCACGGACGCGCGCTCGGCCGCGATCGACGCGGCGGCGGTGTATCGCTTCGTCGCGCGCGAGCCGTTGCCCGATCGTTGGATCGATCGTGTCGATCCACTCGTCGCCGAGCTGCTTGGCGCACCGGTCGATCGAGAGCGACGGGCCGCTTCCCTCGCGGATCTGAAGATGCGAGCCCGGCTGTTTCGCGCGGTCTCGAACATCCCGCTCGCGGTGCCGGCCAACCTCGCACACGCGCTGATCGCCCGGGACGGGAGCGCGGTCCTCATGATCACGGGCCGCGGTACGCTCGCTGCCTTCCAACCCGGCCAGATCTTCGGCGACGACTTCCGCCAGCTCGGCCGCTACCTGTGGTCGGCCCGACACGCCCGCGCGGCTCCCGCGGAGGTCCAGCCGGCCTGGTTCGACTTTCTCGCACGCCGGTCGCCGCGGACGAGCCGGGTCGAGCTGACCTGGCGCGATCTCGTCTTGCTCCAGCGCGTCATCAGCCACGAGATCGGGGGGGACGCGCTCGCCGAGGTCGGGCTGGCACTGCGTGCCGCGATCACGGGACGGAGCTAAGCGCAGATTCCTGCGTTGGTACTTGCCACGTTCAGCGCTTTGGGCTAAACGTCCGCTTCCTTCCGCACAGCCGAGGTGTACCCGCCAGAAAGCGCAGCTAAGTCGTCGAAACTCTAGGGGAGTAGCTCAATGGTAGAGCATCCGTCTCCAAAGCGGAGGGCTGCAGGTTCAAGTCCTGTCTCCCCTGCCACATCGCAGAAGAAGCATTACGAAGGAAGCCGTGGCCCAACAAGAGAACGCACCGAACAAGCCCGTTCACCTGATGTACCTCATCGGGGCGGTCATCCTGTTCTACCTCTTGCAGTGGAGCATCGACTGGGTATGGGGCTTCTTCACGCCGTCGACGCCTAGCGACTTCAAGATCACGCTGGCCGCGGCGATCGGCGCGGCGGTGGTCGGCATCGTCACGTATCGCAACGATCGCATCTATCACCTCGCGAACGAGGTGTCGTCCGAGTTGAAGAAGGTCACGTGGCCGACGGCGAAGGAAGTCCGGACGTCCACGCTCACGGTGATCATCATGGCGGTCGTCGCGGCGGTCATCCTCGGGCTGTTCGACTTCGCCTGGTCGAATCTCACGGAGCTGGTTTATGGATAACGGTACCGAGCCGAACGACTCCGAGGCAGCCGCCGATGCGCCCGCCGGCGACGGCGGTGGCGGCGCACGCAATTCGTCGCCGAACATCCCCGGCAACATCGCTCCGCCGACCGCCGAGAAGAAGTGGTACATCGTCAACACGTACTCGGGCCACGAGAACAAGGCGAAGCTCACGCTGCTCGAGCGCGTTCGCAACAACAACCTCACCGAGTACTTCGGTGACGTGCTCGTGCCGACCGAGTCGGTGACCGAGAACATCAA
>Ga0307509_10007626_pt1 | contig 14068 bp, 12 predicted proteins | sample 10_EM_MG_FD_202245 | JGI IMG/M metagenome (GOLD analysis project Ga0307509, IMG submission 202245) | Populus trichocarpa ectomycorrhiza microbial communities from riparian zone in the Pacific Northwest, United States - 10_EM | ecosystem: Host-associated > Plants > Roots > Unclassified | place... | reverse complement strand
GAAGGTAGGGTAACTTGGGTTCCTCAGTAGGGTAACTGGGACCCATGGGCATAATGACCAAATTCCCAAGGTAGGGTAACTCTGCCCTCTTATGCCTTTAACCCCTCAGGAAGTCCTCCAGTCGACCGCAGAAGTCGTCTCGGAGGTCCGTGTAACATTCCCATAAATCGCTTGACTTTTTTACGAATGTTTTCCCGAAAGGTTACCCTGTCTAGTAGAGTACCTTAAGGCTACTCAACTATTTCCTAGGCCTTATCCTAGGATTACCAGCCATGTGTATAATATATACGAGACCATACCACCTCTGGATACCACTTGGTATACCATTTGGGCTAAGGTGATAGTGATTGTAGCTACCTATCGTGGGGTCGTTACAAACAGACACACTCTTTTTCAAGGTCAATGGAAAACAAGACTGCCATTATTGTGCTTCCTTCTTATTGAAAAAAATTGAGGCTAACAGGAAGTCTATAGGATGGTCCGCTGTGTGAAATGTATTAGGTGTTCGATGAAAGCCACCTCCTTGTCAATTGCTCGCCGCTATCATCTTCATGGATACACACTCACAGGTGTGATATACTGATATGTGGCAATGTCCAAATATCCTTCACTTTCGCCAGCACCGGGTCTTGAGATTGAGGATGGTACCAACCTGGTTATCTGGATTGCCTTCGGGAACACTTCAAGCTCTATTAAGTATACTGCTCAGGTTTGTATTTGTATACCTGTTTCAGGAGATCTGAGTCTAACGACATATAGGACGCCAGGGCGGAGGTTATCGTAAATGAGGAAAGATGTTCAGTTGGTAAGTATGGGTGGATGTCCACTGGGTGAAAGGTCTGACGGGACAGAGGACATTAGGTCGACAAATTGTAGTGGTACTATTATGGGTGAGTTCGCAAGATCATGATGGGACAAAGGTGAAATCACATCTGGTTTGGAATACAAAGAGTACAGTAGTGTAGTTCCGGGACTTGGGGAAGCAAGTGGAGTAAGAGGGCAACATGGTGTTAAAGTTCGTATATCTAGTTAAATTCCTGAAAGGTGTCCTTATTCTAATATGTTACAAAATAGGTAGTTCTTTTTACAATAAATTGAACATATGGGTTATAATGACGTTTGTCATGACAAGCCTTCCCCTTTCAGGCTCCATAGTCACAGTATTGGCGACGTATTGGCCGCAATAATTGAACAACTATAAATGAAGTCCATCTTCATGAAATCCTTCATGAATCTCTCTTTCTGTACGCAACGCTTCGTTAAAGTTTGTCTACACAAAACCTTAATTCAAAGTCTCTTGAAACCACTTATTATCGTGCAGATTGTTATTACAATTAAGATGAATGAAGAAATGCATAATCTGTATGATGCATTGTGGGGACAGCAAGGTTCAATTATTACAAAGTTGAAGGTGAAAGTACCACAAGCAAAGAACGGAATTTCAGCTGGTTATAAAATGACGATCCCACGATGTGTTTCCAGGGACTTGACTGAGTCAAATTTTCATTCAATGCCAGAGGAACATTCATTTAAAGCTATTAAGCTTGACTCAGACTCAAAAGCAGTTCTTCCATGTGTGTTAAAAAATTACTTGTTCATCCAGAGTACGAAGAGATTTACAATCAGGTTATTAAAGTCAAGGCAGGAAGATGGACTCGAGATGGGAAGACGCAGAGATGTCGGAATGAGGATGAAAGTACAAGGTTGAACATTTGTCTTATTGGGCAACTAGGAACAGGCATAACATTCTTGAAACTTTAGCTTATGAACCGGCTAATAGTATATACAGGGAAAACATAATTCCTGTCTTATCTACTTGTTAGAAGACTGATGAAAAGCAAGCCGACGGTTTATCGTACTTCAGACAATATGTGTTTTCTTTTTGACGAGAGGAGCAATGGTGATGAAATTACTCTGCATTCATTAGCACATGTGGACACACATAGGATGAGGAAGCTGTGAATATTGACTGATGAGAGAATAACTAATCCAGTATGGAATATGCCAACAGCTAGTTGGTTAATAGTGTTGGCAGCATCGCGGAAAAAGGTTAAGGCTTCTAATGACTGGAAGAAAGAGAGAACCCCCGAGGTATATTTTATGAGCCTATGGAAATGGGCGAAGGTGTTTGCAGCTTATAGGTATGGGTTCTCCATTTATTCCTTCAACTTATAAGAAAGAGTTTCAGAAAATAACAAATATTTGCATTATTGTCTACAGCGGCAGAAACCACCAACAGACAACCAGATCAAAAGACTATTGTTAACCTGGGTGTGTTTGGGCCCAGATGCAAGAATGTGTCTGAAAGTTATCAAAGTGAATAGTACTGAGGAATATCAGGACACTTTGCGGACGTATCTTGGACTGGTCGATCTAGAGATTTCAGGCTTCATTGTGAAAGAACGTTGTGCAAGTCTAGATCACACAGTCAATTGTGGCTCATCACATAAGATTGCTCTTATGCAACCAACAAATGCAGGAAAGTGCTACACAGCGCAGATAATTACCAGATGGATAGCGTATAGGGTTTATGAGATAGCCCTGAAGCACTCTCAACAAGATTGCTTTCTATTATTTAAGCATCTTTCACTTCAACCTGGACTGTGAAGTGCGCCTGGTTCCTTTATTGAAGGCTATTTTCATGACTGGTTCTGACTTGGCGGAACCTTTACTGCTTCTGAAATTGTGATAAGTCAAACAAGGAAAGAGCTAGTGGAATTCAAGACTGTTAGTTTGAAATTCCAGTTTCCAAATTATTTTGCAATAGCGGAGGACCTCTTGAGCAACGCTAAACTACTTCGTAAACTGCATGGGATCGAAACTAGTGCAGTGGGAAAATATTTTATTACTGTTAGTAGGAATTATGAAGCTATAGATGCGCTTCTATTTCAGGACTCGAGCATCTTATTATGTTTCCAAATCATGATCGCAAGCAGCATTCCATTAAATCATATATTCTGAAGAAGCTACTTGGGGTCCTACCGAAAACAATAAAGAATATATGGGTGCAGTTTAGGGAAAACAAGTAAAATCGCTTATTAGGTGTTTTGAGTTATAAGTAGTTTTAGTTTGCATAGCAACCAAGATAGTTTTGAGAAAAAGTAATAAACAGTTTTTGACAATGAAAGTGAAATAACTCAACAACCTATTGAGTATTTCTCTTAGGAATAAAAGCTAAATAATATTCATAGTTACTTACTTGATTCTATGTAAAAACTATTTGTTTTTATCATAGTAACTAATCTTAATACATGTTAATATTTGATATATAATTCAAAACAAGTTATAATAGCTGAGTAAGCAAATTTAACTGAGTTTTAACTCCTATAAATCTACTCTTATCTCAACTTTTGTTGCATCAGATATGCTTATAACAGGTTTATCCTATTTGTAAAATAGGCTCAAAGTATAAGTATTGAAAGAAATACAATAATAACTTTGAATTGTACTCATGAAAATATTTGAAAAGTAAAATACAGGAAGATCTCATAGCAGGCTATCTATCTATGTAAAAAAAGTTTTTTTGATAAATTTTCAAAATAGTGATTACAAGACCAATTCTACTTCAATTTTAATAATAAATATATTTCAAGAAGTCCAGAGTCTACTCTATCTGGTGCTTAATGCTAAGAGCTATTCGACTTATAGTGTTGTTGTTGGCAATCTTCAGGTTTTTCGCTAAACTGTGCCCATATATATGATATTTGTTGTTCCCGAAAGCCATGAGAAGGACTATTGTCGCAAGCAAGATATCCCGACCTCAGCCGATATTAGACTATCTCCATTCTCCGTACTGCAGATAAAGCAGTTTCGTCTTGTCTTTTCTGACAATAAAATTAAATCTGTTGTCGTTGAAGGACCTATTGAGATGCAGGATGATGAGGATGATAATACTAATCATGAGAGTGATTATAGTTGGAACTACTAAGATGGTGGTTACAATTGTGTGATTGAGGATAAGATTTTGTATTATTATTATTTATATTGGAATTGTTGGTTGAGTTCTTGATTAACTAATTCCTTTCTTGCTCGCCAACTTTTGACAAAAAAATGAAAAAATAAAAGAAATAAAAGAATAATGTGCAAGCCCACCCCTACACTGTGAGATCATCTTGGTTGATCGCTGAATCTTGTTAGACGGGAGGGCGAGTACTTATGGGAGGTGTATGGATGTATTGCCATAGGAACATCTCTTGTCGACCTTCCTGTCAATTCATTCCTAACAGTTAGCAATCGATAGCCAATATCTGTTTAAACATGTTGAGTACTTTAAGTAGAACAAGGCCGTCCATTACGTTCTTTGGATACTTGTCTAGATAGTGATTTGTCATTTCTTCTTCTTCAAATGACAGTTCAAAAGGCCACCTTCGAATCCAATAAGGCTTCTGGGCCGAGGTCGACAACCTGGCGGCCCATGAAAGGAGTGTTCGGCCACTCTTATCTGCGGTTTCGGGATTCACATCGTTCCGCTTCAATAACATCTCCACAACCCCCGCCTCCCCTTCCTCAGCGGCCCGTCATAATAGTGTACGTCCACCCTCCTCTACCGTGTCTGGATCAGTGTTGCTCGGCTCCAATAGCATCTCCCCAACTTCTACATGCCTATATTTGACGGCCCACAAAAATGGCGTTCTTTCCTCCTCATCTATATAGAGTGTTAGGGTTGACATCGTTCCGCTGCAACAGCATCTCCACAATTTTCCTGCGCACATAGCTGGCTGCCCATGAAAGGGGTGTTCTGCCGCTGTCATCTGCCGTATCGGGGTTAACATCATTCCGCTCTAACGGCTTCTCCGCTACCATAGCGCACTTACTTCTGAGTTCCACCCAATCGCCTAATTGAGTCCTTCCTTCCCTGTCGCGATTATTGTCCGACTCGCTAACCCAACCCACCGGAGACCATGAAAGGGGTGTTCTCCCCGTCTCATCTCGCGTGTTAGGATTGACGTCGTTCCTCTCCAACAGCATCTTCACAATTTCACTGTTCCCACACAGTGAGGCTGATGGAAGTGGTGTTTGCCCCTCGCTATCTGCGTTGTCAGGGTGAACACCTTCTTGTTCCAGCATGATCCTCACATCTCTATCATGTCCTTTCCTCGCAGCCCATGCCAACACCGTGCTACTGTGCTAGTCGGTTGCGTTGAGATCCCATTTCTTGATATCAAATAAAGAGGCCATGAGTTCAAAAAACGCGAAGAAGACCCCACCGTGCAGTGCAGCCCTTCGAATCCAGTCAGGAAGTGTTGTATCTTTGTTTGTACTGAAGCATACGTTTAGTGAGCTTCCTGATCAACTCAAAGATATCTGAAGTCTGAGTCCTGTCTTGTTTCGAGGCAAGAGGAGATCATACCCAATTGTCCACTTGGCCAAGCTTATTGGAGAATGGGGGTCATAACCTATCACAAGTCATCAGATATATCCCCTATTAAAATTTAGCGTTTTGGCCCTAGAGCAACACCGTCCCGCAGCGCCTGCTGAAAGCGCAGTGGCCCATACCTGGTTGGAGTGCTTGGGCCCATGTTTCAGCTCCAGGAATGTAATCCAGGTCCTCAGTACCCCTTTTAGCGCTCAAATGGCCAGATGGACCAGCCTCTCCTGTCAGGTAAGAGGGTTTCTGAGGCACCCTGCTAGACATTGCCATCCTGAGCCACCACCTCCGCTGGTAGACCTCTTTGTAGCTATGCCAGTAGGTCGGCGAAACGTGAATTGAATTGTAGTCGCCCAATACACAATCATATCCTTCATGCTCGCTGCAGCTCAGATGGGAAGGTCATTTTTCGTATTAAGAGGTAAAGCATTGTCGGAGTTGATGGGAAGCTCCTGAAGTTGGTGCCCTGATATTAGAGATAGAAAATCATTGGATATTGGTGATTCTGCCTGTAATATACCGGACAGACACGACTTATATTACCTTCTTCGTGGATAGTTCAGCCAACACTTGTCCAAGAGATCTATCGGAGCTGGAGATTTTGTGACCCCTGAACCGGATAAAGATTGACAAGCGAAACGTAACTGTCTTGCCTGAGGCCTGGTTGAGAATACAGCTCCAGGTCTGTAAAGAATGGGTGTTCCTCCAAGCCCTTAGTTAACAAGAGCCCCGAGATCTTCTAATTGCCAAAGGGAATCCTTCATGAGGCAGAATTCGAAGTTCTCGTCTAGTGGAGGAACAAATGGATCAGGTTTCTGGCAGCGCCGCTAACCCCGGGGGATGCTGCATATTCTGTGAATTGATGAATTAAGAATTGGCCTCCGGGGAATGGGCTAGAATCTTTTCGGTAGTAGCAAAAGGATTATCCAAATCGGCGCAGTTTTGAGGCAGGGACACCTGACTTTCAACTGGAATAAAGCGTCACTCACTAGGTGGAATGGAATCCCCAGTAAGCAGTTTTAAACAGGGATCGATCCTGCGGGACTCATACTTAATTAGTTCAACCATGGAACAGAAGACCCCAACATACGTGATATCTTCGAGATCCTGGCCTCCCCATTAGAATTTTGACCAAGCGAAGTCTTTTTAAAATTAGCATTCAGGCCTTTTATGACATAATAGCGTTGCTTTTTGACCTCAGCGAGAGATTTGGCTTTGTCGAGTGAGAAAATTGTTTGTTCTAGCACAGCTGTATATAGCAGACGATGAGTTGAAATCATTCAAGCAACAAATCCAGATTGAAACTCACCAGGGTCTGACACCAGGGTAGCAATCTTGTGAATAGACTCGCCCATCTCTGGCCAGACAGTTATAAGACCACAAGCAGGACCCTTACAAGTCCTCTGTTAGTCATTATTCAACCCCTCTGCTTCAGAGATCACTAACAACGCCAAGATTAATTAGAATACGCCTGATTGTATGACTGGACAAGGCAAACAGATTAAGGGGAAGGACACAGGAGCAGATACTAGATAGGTAAGATAAACGGTAGATTCCCCATCACGCAGCTAGCTATCTTGTAATATCAAGTCCCTTGAAATACACCTTGAGCGGGCGGGGATCTCGAGAAAGTAACAAAAGCAGCCGTGCACAATACACCAAAGAAATAGAAAGCGAACGGCTATAAATATGATGATTTCTTGAGGCTTGTTAGAGTATTCTGCAATGTTTCTTGTACTCAGAAGACCGCATAAATGCCAGCTGTTTTTTATTGGCATTGGTAAGGGTGTGTTCGGTTAACAGCTGAACGGACCGTTCGAGTAGGAAATTTAGACGGTTGAACCGTTGCATCCAACCGGACCGTTCAGGAAGAAGATTTGGTGTTCGGTTACTATCCTGCCATTTGCTGAAAATGGGTGCGAATGGTCAAAAATGAAAAGGTCCTCTGAAGGTCCTTTTCATCAGCCGTTCGTCGTCGTTGACAACCTCCATGGCTCCTCTCCGGCACCCACAAAATCGGTTGACTAGTGAATGGTCGGTTGAACAGTCTGCTAAACCGAACAGCTTTCCTGGGAGTTGACCAAATCTCAAGCAACCGTTCATGGCTGTGAACGGTCATGTCTGGAACGGCAGTTGAACGGTCCATAGTTCACCGAACGGAGCCTAAGGAACTAATGAGAATGGTGTGCTCTGACGGGTCGGTTAGCAGCTTGGTGAACAGTATACTAGGATTTGACCAAATCCAGCCCCTTGGACGGAGTGCAAGGTAATTGAGAGGCTGCGTAATGAATCCATTAGCCCCTAAGTAAAAGGACATTGACTTTAAACTCATTCAGAACAAGCGGTAAAACGTCTGCCTAGGTTTCCCGTGAGTCATTCTCCCTTTCCGCAACTTGAGGTATCACGAACGCCAAAAATGGTCAAATAAACACCGGGACCGAGTATGGCTCCCCGTCAAGAGCATAGAGGTCTGTAGGGGGCTGCGGAAACTGTTGGCGAAGTTTGGTTGAGTGGTAGGAGGGATGGTTGGGAAAAGGAGGGTGTGCTCGCGTGGCGTGTGATTAGGAGAATGTCTTTCATTAGAGATCTCTCAAGGTATCAATCTGAAATTCTCCTAGTCTGCCGTCATGTCTGGGCGGGATTCGAATGGCCAGCATGGCTGCAGGTGTTGCTGTGATAGTCGGGAGTGTTTCTGTTGTGGCTGTGTATCCTCGTGTCTTGAAATGAGTTTCACCAGAAAATGCGGTAGTGGTAGTCCCTGTATCTCCCTCCATAGTGGACCCATCGTGCCAAGAGTTTTAACCTGCCAGGTATATGACACTAGCGTCCCCCGTGCCTATGGCTCGTCTTTATCTCTGTGGCAAAGTATGATAGATGTTGCTTCAGGTGGGAGGTGAGAAGGGAGTTGTGGAGAATTTGTGGAGTTGAAGTGGGTTGAGGGACCGGATCAAGGGTGACAGACAATGTCATAGGGTTTGAAAATTGGGGGGAAGGGTAAAGAGATACCTCAGAAGGGTAAATAAAACTATGGGTTTATTGTATATCTCATGATAGATCAAACTTTCCCCAGGTAAAAGAAAACTTACTAATAATAGAAACCCCTCTTAAGACCTTGAAGCCTTATGCTCTTATAGGCTTCATGTAGTTGGACTGTAATTTAAGTATCTATTCAAACACAATTGCTAAAAAGATGACACTGATGTAATAGTGGATGAGTAAGTATGCTTTAGGGTTTTGTCTTTAAAAGTATTACAACAACCAAAGACCTAGGAGCAGTCACACTGGTTGTCACACACAAAAATCACATAACAAAAAAAGTGTGAAAAACATTCTATAAGAGAAAACTACCTTTTTCTTTCCACTAACACTCTTTCAATTCTTTTATCATCAACAACTACAAGAGTTTTAACCTGCCAGGTATATGATACTAGTTCTAAAGCGATTTCCTGTCTGGGTGGAGAATCCACTTTGCTTACATAATTCAACCTAGTCCAACTAGGATCGGGAATTAAGCGGGTATGATAGCAAACAACTCACTCTAAAGCCACCAGAGAGGATCTCAATTAGAGGGATTTTGCAACGAAAAGTTAGGGATCACTATCTCTGTGGCAACTGTGTTTACTCTTGAAACAAGTTAACTTGAAAAATTGAGATTTGGCTGATTCAGGTTCAATCAAAATTTACTATAAACTAAAGTGCGCAAGGCCAAACCAGGTTTCAACCCCCAAGGTAGTACAGTACAATCCCAAGGTACACCAGCTCAACCCTACGGCAGATCCTCTTTCTAATGGCAACTGTGATGAGCTAGAATACGAGAGATTGCGCTCTTCAGGTGGATGTTTTTTTTCCTGGCATATGCCATGGCGCTGTTTTTGCGCTTTTTTGAGAAGTGCAAGGACATATGGTTTCATATTTTTTTTTGGTGGGTTTTTTTGCTGCCCGCTGCGGATCAGGAATTGATGTTGCCGAATTGCTCAGTTCAAACACAAGTTGATAGTACGAGTAGACTACATATCATACCAAACATCTTAGGTTACCCCCCCTCCCTCCCTCTTTCTTATCCCCTATTAAGTGCCTCAACCCTAACCTTAATACGCCGAAACGGCTTTCTGCGGATGAAGGTTAGGGTTAAAGAACCTGAGCCATGCTGGACACCCAGGCCGGGCCCGGCTTTTTTGTGTTTTGGAAACCCACTTTCCCATAGTCTGGCTCGGCACTCTCTGAAAAAGCCTGAGGCAGTCCAGCCGTATTCAAAGTTTGAAGCACTGGCCAGTTGGGAACCTTGTTCTGCACTGTGGTTGACTAGAACTTGACTCTTGTTTTTTGCTCATATAAGAACATTTAATGCCTGTTTTCCAGTCCAGAGTGTCTGGGGTATTCAGACAGCCGGTGGGTGGTAAGTCGATCTGCATATTCCCGTCAACTACAAATATCCAAATATTGGCAAAGGTCTGCTCTGTTAACGAACCTCTCTCTGCTGATGAGGAGATAGGACCCTGTGATTAAAACCTGGATAGCTGCAATATAGGTTCACCATTTCTAGAGGTAGAGAGATTATTCATGGAGCCCATTAGCTCGATCGCTTCGGTTCTTACTTCTTTAGCGGGGTGCGCATCGAGATTCATTTATCTCTCTATCAAATGTTTGTTGTCCGGAATACAAAAATATTCGCTGTGTCGGACATCCTGCATAGCTGAACTTTGGCCTATTGTAATTCCGTAATAAGATAACCTATGAAACAATTTAGGCTTCCAGAATTAAAGCACATAATCATTAAGAATACGCAATATATGCAGGGAAGGCTGTCGATTAAATAATACAATATTTTTTCTTCAAGATGCTTTCTCACGATATCCCATTCAACTAATACATCCACGAAGCGTTGTCTGACTTGGAGATTTAGCCACAGCTGGGGGTCACTATCTTTGTTGATCATATAATTACCATCCGGCCCCGCATCTGGTCTATTTTGAACTAGTTGTTGTGGGATTTGTGAGTGCTGTATTCAAGTACCCTCGGAAGATAGGTCAAGTCCTTAGACACCACATTGGTACCGTGACCTGGTTGATACTTAAGTTTGATTCTTGTGAAATGGCAGTCCTCTCAGAAAGTTCCACATGCCATCCCTGAAAGTTACAACAAAATTGACCTTGCTTACCCTTTAACCTTTGGCAGAATCCACCGAGAGCCATGAGATCGCTATAGTTTCACTGAAGGCTTGAAATAAGGCTGTCTGTATATATGACAATCCGAGCTAACATATAATCCCACCGCTTCTACGATGTTTAATAAAGGGGCTCGTTCTCTTGGTTTGCTTATGGCTTACGACAAGTATGTGGATTGATTCCAGCCCCCAGATGCCGTTCGAACTAATGGGTTAACAAAGATATTCTCGGTTAGTTCAACTGTCAGTTCATCATTGCTGCTTGCTGAATCTTGTTAGACAGGAGGGTCAATACATATGAGAGGCGTATGGATGTATTGTCATGGGAAGATCTCTTGTGGACCTTCCTGTGGATTTATTCCTAACAGTTAGCAATCGATAGCCAATATCTGTTTAAATATGTTGAGTACTTTAAGTGGATCAAGGCCATCTGTGAGATTCTTTAGACTGTTGTCTAGATAGCGATTTGTCATTTCTTCTTCTTTAAATAACAGTTCAAAAGGCCACCATAGAATCCAAGGAGGCTTCTTGGCCAAGGTGGACATATTGGAGGCTCTAAATTTATGGTGAACGGTGTGGGGATGCCTTGCTTTTTGACAACACAATTGAGTGTACCACAATGATAGCGAATCTTGTTTTTTTTTTTTTTCCACAGATCATTAATAGTTTTGCAAATGGCCATCCGACGCAAATCACCTATTCCCGGCGTCCCAACACATGGCTTATAAGATGCGAAGTGAGCAAAGAAAAACTGAAAGAACAACACTCGACCTCTTACCCTTTCAACACCAATGAGGGAAGCTTGCATCAACCGAAATGTCGTGTATAGATGGACCAAACAATATAAAGTACATCAGCAAAAATACTAGCCTGCGTCCTGTGCGTCCTGTGTGTGAGACGCACCTGATGCAGAGAACGTCAATCGCGAATGAGGACGCACCGGGCGCACACCTAATACTCAGGACGCACCGGGCACACACCTAATACTCAGGGCGCACCGGGCGCACACCTAACCCTCGGGGCGCAACCAGACGCAGCACCCAATGTTCGGGACGCAACCAGACCCAGCACCCAATCCTCAGAACGCAACCGGACGTAGCACCCAATCCTCAGGACGCAACCAGACGCAGGACCTAATCCTCAGGACGCCACCAGACGCCGTACCTACTCTTCCTGAGATATCTGAAATAAGTGAAGGGTCCCCCCTTTACCTGTTTTTGAACTTGGTCACCCGGGTCACAATATATTTCACATCATGGAAAAGTATTAAATTTACTATTAATAGTCTTCTATTCTTCTAATATACAGTGTATTGGACTGCATCCTCTTCACCCCCCCTCTTCACCCCCCCTCTTCCTCCCTCCCCTTCCCCTCCCAGGACCTTATAGCTCCATGGGGAATTGCCGCCTCAGAACCTCCTTTATACCGGCATGTAGCTGGCGTCGGGCCCAGCAACTAGGTGCCTTCAGATCCGGGATCGGCCTCGTGGTTGTGGAGGAATTTGGCATCAAGTCCTGGGATCGCCAAAGTACCTAATTCTAAAGACCCCCTCCAGAGTAGTTAACGATTTCATGGATATCGAGGCGAGAGAGACGGACCTTATCCCAACGTGTAGCCGACGTCAAGCCCAGCAACCCTGTGCCTTCAGGTCCGGCATCGGCCAAGTGGTTGTGGAGGAGTCTGGCATCTAGTCCTGGGATCGCCAGATTACCTAATTCTAAAGACCACCTCCAGAGTAGTTAACAGTTTCATGGATATTGATGCGACAGAGACGTAGCCTATGCCGCCATGTAGCTAACGTCGAGCCCAGCAACCCTGTGCCTTCGGATCTGGGATCGGTCGAGTGGTTGTGGAGGGATCTGGCATCGAATCCTGGGATCGCCAGAGTACCTAATTCTAAAGACCCCCTCCAGAGTAGTTAACAACCTCATGGATATTGATGCGACGGAGACGTAGCGTATACCGGCATGTAGCTAACGTTGAGCCCAGCAGCCCTGTGCCTGCAGACCCGGGATTGGCCAAGTGGTTGTGGAGGGATCTGGCATCAAGTCCTGGGATCGCCAGAATACCTAATTCTAAAGACCCCCTCCAGAGTAGTTAACAAGCTCATGGATATTGATGCGACGGAGACGTTACCTATACCGGCATGTAGCTAACGTCGAGCCCTGCAACCCTGCGTCTTCAGACCCGGGATCGGTCAAGTTGTTGTGGAGGAATCCGCCATTGAGTCCTGGGATCGCCAGCATCCCCTCTTTCCCTTCCCAGGACCCGCCCCCCAGAGTAGATAGCGATTTTGTGAGTATTGATGTGCCAGAGACGTACCTTATACCAGCGTGTGGCTGGCGTCGAGCCCAGCGAGGTCCAAGTGACAGATCCAAGATCGGTAAAGCAGTTGTGGAGGAATCTGCCATCGAGCTCTGGGATTGCCAGCATCCCCTTTTAGCCTTCCCAGGACCCCCCTCAGAGTAGATATCGACTTTATGAGTATTGATGCGCCAGAGACGTAACCTATACCAGCGTGTAGCTGGCGTCGAATTCAACGACGTCCAAGTGACAGATTCAAGATCGGTTAGGCGGTCATGGAGGAATCTGCCATCGAGTTCAGGATTAGTAGAAACAAAAGACCACTATCAGAAAGGTAGGCGATCTCCATGAGTATTAATGCAACCGGGACGTACCTTATACCGGCGTGAAGCTGGCGTCAAGCCCAGCAATGTCCAGGTGACAGATCCAAGATCGGCAGAGCAGTTGTGGAGGAATCTGCCATCGAGGTCTGGGATTGCCAGCATCCCCTCTCAGCCTTCTCAAGACCCCACCCCTGAGCAGATGGCGATTTCATGGGTATTGATGCGCCAGAGACGTAACCTATACCAGCGTGTAGCTGGCGTCGAGCCCAACGACGTCCAAGTGACGGATTCAACATCGGTGCAGCGGTTGTAGAGGAATCCGCCATCGAGTTCAAGATTAGCAGAGACAAAAGACCACTGTCAGAAGGAGGGTGAACTCCAGGAATACCAGTGCGCCAGAGACGTACCCTATACCATCGTTTAGCTGGCGTCAAGCCCAACAACGTCCAGGTGACAGATTCAAGATCAGTCCAGTGGCTGTGGAGAAATATGCCATCGACCTCTGGGATCGCCAGCATCTGCACTCAGGGTTCCCAAGACCCCCCCCCCAGAGTAGACAGCAACCTCATGGGTATTGATGCGACAGGGACGTACCATATACCGGCGTGTAGCTGGTGTCGAGCCTAACGACGTCCAAGTGTCAGAATGAAGATCGGTCGAGCGGTTGTGGAGGAACCTGCCATCGAGGACTGGGATCGCCAGCATCCCCTCTCAGCCTTCCCAGGACCCCCCCAAGAGTAGATAGCGACTTCATGAGTATTGATGCGCCAGAGACGTACCGTATACCGGCGTGTAGCTAGTGTCGAGCCCAACGACCTCCAGGTAACGGATCCAAAATCGATTCCGCGGTTGTGGAGGAATCTGCCATCGAGTTCTGGGATCGCCAGCATCCCCTCTCAGCCTTCCCCG
>Ga0307509_10007625_pt1 | contig 14069 bp, 9 predicted proteins | sample 10_EM_MG_FD_202245 | JGI IMG/M metagenome (GOLD analysis project Ga0307509, IMG submission 202245) | Populus trichocarpa ectomycorrhiza microbial communities from riparian zone in the Pacific Northwest, United States - 10_EM | ecosystem: Host-associated > Plants > Roots > Unclassified | place... | reverse complement strand
AAGCAGGGTTTCCTTTTTTAAATTTCTTTCTTCCCTTTCCAATCAATCATTAAAGGATTTCAAAGACAAGTCTTACTTGCATTGAAATCAGAAAAAAATCTCTATGTTAGTCATCCTGATAAGATCATGCTGTGTTGTGGGGTTAATATCCTTTTCAGTTTATGGCACCAGTTAATTCGATTATAGTGTGTGAGGAAATATTGTTAAGTATAGGAGAGGAGAATTGACTGAGAAAAAAATCTTCTAATTACCCACTGCAACACTCTAATGGATATCTCCCTTTAGCAACTTGCATTCTGGGATTATGTCATCTGGCTTATGATATGCTGTTTATTCCAATCTGTCATGTGCTTGGTCAGAATTCAGTCCCTGTTATTCTTGGAACTTAAAAGCTAGTATTTTAACCCTTCATGTTAAGATGATATTAGAATTCTACGGGAAACATGGTAACTATTCATTTTTGTGCACAGTTAAGCATAGGTCTTTGAATCACTCTTGAATGTAAATGCAGTGATCAATCTGCTCAATCATGGGGGTGAAAAGAAGTTCATATAGGTTGCCTTATTCTTTTGCTCCCTTCATGGAGGTATTACCCTAGTGAATGTAAATTCCATTTTCCTACGGTATTGGTCTAGATATGATCTCTTTTGTGGATGAGAGATGTTGCAGGAATTCTTGTTGGTTAACATGTGATGCAGGACAGCCAGTGGTTTAGGAAGACATTTTAATGCTAATAGTTTTAGACAATTTGGTTAATTATTATTTTCTTATAAATTAAGTCTATGTTTTGAATTTCCAATTGGGATTTGGTTTTCTGCTCTCTATTTTCTTGGGTGCCTGTCTAGTTTGACTTTCAAGATAGCTGTTATTGTTGGTTGTTCACAATCTGAGACTACCGGTATTTTGTTTATTCATTATTCAGTTCTTCATCAACGAGCTTCATATATCTATTCCTTTAGTAGCACGACTTCTTTGATATACCAACTTATGGACAGAAACAAGTCTCCATGTTTGTGAAATACTTTGGTTAACCACAAATGAGAACTGGAGTTAATATAATTATGTACAATTTCATAGAATTGCAATGTGCTGTTTCTTATAGTAGCAAAAAAAAAAAAAAAAATTTTGTTTTTAATATGCTTTTCGAGCCATGAATAGAACTTTGGGTGTGTTCTATGCTCAATTTTTTGTTTTTATCTTCAGAGCGGCCAGTGTCTTTGAATTAAGTGAAAGCATGCAACTGTAGAAGCACACCAGAGCCTTCTTGTTGAGAGATAGAAAAGGTGAAGTGGAAATATGTGTGGCCTACTCTGCATTTGAGATAAGGCTTGGCATCCAAATAAACTATTTGGTCTATGGAAGACAACTTAAGGCTGGAAAAGAATTTCAGGAATGATCAATCATTAGGTACTGCTGAGAAGACTGTAATATCCCAAGCAAGGCAAAGTGTGAATGTGCAAGAGAAGCTGAAATTAGCAAAGCCTAATTCGTCACATACTGATATCCATCATGAAATTACAAAAAACGTAGATCATCTGTCTTCTAAGCCTTGGAGAAATATTCTGAAGCAACACAGGACAGCAATTGAGGAAGAGGAGCTTGTCAAGTACATGTCCAAATTGCCAAGCTATCTGGAACGGGGACAAACCCGCCAAGACAAAGTTTTAAATGTCGGGGTCCTTGACTGGGGCCGGCTAGAAAAGTGGCAGTGCAGCCAGAAACAGATGCCAGCCAGAAATAGCAGGCATTCACTTTCAAGCTGCGGCTCATCCTCCCCCTTCTCAACAGAAGGATCATCTGTCTATTCCAGCGGAGGTCAGAGTTGCTCTCCTGGTCGTCAAAGGACACATCGCCCTTCACTACAATTTCATCTGATGTCATCTCCCAACAAAGGCAGTTCTCCTGTCAAATCACTCAAAGAAAGCATTGGAAAGTTTCAGGATGTCAAAGGTTCCCAGACTAGCACTGTGATTGAGCAAGCAAAGTTTATCAGAGCTGATCAGCCGTTTCCCAAATACCATCCAGAAATCAATCTTGACCGGTGCAAGAGAATAGATTCAAACCCCAAGATCAATCCAGAAAATGGAACTTTGCCTAATGGGTTAGATTATGAAGGGCTGCAGTTCATGAAGACGAAGACAAAGACAACCATAAAGCCTCCAGAGGATGAATTTATGAAGAGAGCAGGTAAATTGCAAGAACAGAAGGCATGTGTTGCAGACCAAGATGTTGACCAAACAAATGAAAGATTAATTCTTCTTATTCCAAGAGATTCCCCCCAAGGTTCTCATTCCGGAGTGCCCCATAAGTCAACAATGATGTTTGGTGAAAAGGAAGAAGAAGCAAATCGAAAGAGCTTTTCTGATGTGCCCGTGGAGATTTTCTTTCCAGCAGTCCATTCTGATGTCCCACATTCATGCCCACTTCCATATGAAATTGGCAGACCCTTGGAGAAAAAATGGCACTCAGGTGAAATGAAGAATCTCAGTTTTTTGTCAGATTCTTCTCAATCAGTGCCTCAACAAGCCAAAATAGGAATGAGTACATCCCGTGATACAATTTCCAAAGTAAAGAAACCAACTGTAATGCTGAGTGATTCAAGTTCAAAAGAGCCTTGTGTGGCAGATCAGAAAATGAACAGATTAGCTTCTGAAAAAGTAAGAAGCACATCACCATTTCGCAGACTTAGCATTGGTATGAGCAAGATAAGCAAAAGTTTCAGCTCCAAAGAGGGTTCGTCTAAACCACAATTTAGCTCAACTTATAATTCTGCACAATCTGGTTCAGAGAGTGCTATGGCTTCCATGCGCCAGGGAAATCAAAGTAGTGATGCACAAAATGCTTCAAGCAGAGCACGGTCAAGCCCTTTGAGAAGGTTACTGGAGCCAATGCTGAAGCCAAGGGCAGCAAACTTCCATCACTCAGGAGAGAAATTGCAGAGAGGTTCTAAATCAACAGATACAGTCTGCAAATCATTAAATATTCAGTTAGATTGTATGCCTGGAACTGCACAGATTGAGGTAGTAAAATCCGATACCACCACTCCTGGCAAAATCAGTGTCAGTGATTCATTCAAGGACAAGAAGTACACATCGTCCCCATTTCAAGCCCTTCTCCGAGTTGCAGTTAAGAATGGCCAACCTATGTTCACGTTTGCAGTTGACAATGAACGTGACCTTCTTGCAGCCACAATTAAGAAATTGAGTGCATCGAGGGAGGATGACTACAGCTGCATTTACACATTCTTTGCCATTCATGAAGTCAAGAAAAGGAATGGGAGGTGGACAAATCAAGGTGGCAAGGGCAAAGGTCACGATTATATACCTAATGTTGTTGCCCAGTTGAAGGTTTCTGGTTCTCAGTTTTCCAATTTGACTAGACAAAACTACATGGCACAATCTTTCGCGAGGGAGTTTGTTTTGTTTGCTATGGAACCGCATCAGGCAGAGCAACAAACCTTAGATTTTCAGCCTAACGATGAACTTGCTGCCATTGTTGTCAAGATTCCTGAAGTAATCAATAGAAGTACAATCAGAGATGGCAATCAGACTAATAAGTGCAATAATTATTCAGAGGCAAGATGTAATTCTACCTCGGGTAATGTACAGAATCAGCCTGTCCTTGGCAGTCAAAGCCTTATCAATACTACAGTCATACTTCCAAGTGGCATTCACAGCCTACCAAATAAAGGAGGACCTTCATCGTTGCTCCAGCGTTGGAGATCAGGTGGATCATGTGACTGTGGAGGTTGGGATTTGGGTTGCAAACTAAGGATTCTTGTCAACCACAATCAACTTACTAAGAAATTGAGTACAACGAAAGCCTGTTCAGCAATCGACAAATTTGAGCTCGTCTCTCAGGTATGCTTACTATTGCTTGAACCTGCTAATCATTCCCCACACCTGTAATATTCAACTTACATCTCTTCCTCTTAATCCATATTTAACCACAGGGTGGAGAAGAAAACCAGCCTGTCTTCAGCATGGCCCCTTTCAAGGAGGGGATCTATTCAGTCGAGTTCAATACATCACTTTCAACTTTACAAGCGTTCTCTCTTTGTATAGCAGTTCTAGATGGTAAAAAACTATGCGAGATGTCAGAGTCTAGCAGCTTGTTTGAAGAAAAACCTTCTCTGGAAACAATACAGTCGCAAAATGATGGTTTAAGGGCTCCAAATGGAAGTGCAGGAGAGGTCCCTGCAAGATATGTCTCATATCCACCCCTTTCTCCGGTAGGAAGGGTCTAGTTTGAAGCCAATCTTCCCTGTAATTAGACACGTCCGGTATAGATAAATACATTTTCAGTCGGCTGGGTGAGCAATGGTTGAAACTGGATTGAAGTTTTTGCACAAGTGGTTAAAATTAAATGAAAAAAATAAGCATATATTAAGCAAGGCTTCTGAGATAGTAGCAGGAAAGTAGCCTAGAAACCTGAGAACATGCATGGTATTTTGGTTTAGTTTTGGCATGGTTCTTTCGACAAGAGAACCAGTATTAACTGTACTTAGAGCAATACGATCTTCATCATCAATGCAAGTGTGCATAATATTATCAGTGAATGCTATTTTTGCACTCAGTAGTTGTCATTTTTTTGTTAAAAAAATTCTGCTGTGACTATTATTTAGTAACCATTCATTTTAACTCAACTTTAATTAAAATTTAGACTGAGTCAACATCAGCTAAATAAAGAGTTGGGAAAATTATCAGCCATGAAACTGTAATTTTGTTAACCATTCACGACCAAAGTGCAAGATATGGATGGTAAAACACCATGGAAGTATCCTTTGGCCTCTGGTAAATGGTCCCAGTCCAGGATTCTGGATGTTGACATCAACATCGCTTTTCAACTTTCATGTCAGGAGACTGATAATGACTCTTTAGTCGTTTTTTCTTTCTTTATTCCAGTCGGAAATTGCAAATGGAAAGATTATTTTTACTTGAGTTCTTGACTACACGGTACACAGCTTAGAAGTTTTTTTTGTATTAAAATAATTTAAAAATAATTTTTTTTTTTTTTTTAAATCTCAATGTAAATGTAAAACGGGCCTTAATCTATTGGTTAGTCTTTTAAATAACCAATCACATTGTAGCACAGGAGATTAAGGATTGAATCTTACATGGAAGTGAAGCAGTGAAGAATCTTTCATATGTAAGAACAAGCATATAATAACCTGTTTAATTTTTAAGTAGGGTTAGGGGTCCATGACTATCCATGATCCCGTATTTAACTTGCATTGGAGATTCCAAAATCCTGGACACCAATTCTTGACAGTTATTTTTTTAATAAGTTTTATTTTCTAATAAATTTTTTATTCGGTATTAATTATTTTTGCTGATTCTACCAAAATTTTCTCCAACTCAAAACTCTCTCCTCCCTCCAACAAAAAAAAATAAAATCGAAATTTAAAAACTTTTAAGAAGATTTGATTATGATTAAGATTAAGATTCCCAATTATCCTTAATCCCCAACCACAAATCTCAAATCCTGCTTCTCTCTTGAAATCACCAAAGAAACAAAAAAAAAAAAAAAATTGGAAAGAGAAACCAATTCAAATTTTGCTTTCTATCTTTAATTTATGTTAATTATTATTGATTAATGTTAAATGTCAAACAATAACCTCGGATTCTCAAAATGCCCTTTTACATTGCTCGCCAGGCTCCTAAGGTTTCTCTTTTGACTCTCCACCCCTACTCTCTTTTTTACTATTTAATTATTTTTGTTTCGATTGATTGTTGTTTAATATTATCAAGTGCAGCTCTGGAGAAAGATTTGCACAGAAACGACAATAGAAATTTCGCTTGTTGCAGAGAATCGGAAGCTGCTTCTTGCTGGAATTGTTTTTCAGGTTCCCTCTTTTTTAATCACTGTTGATTATTACGTTAATCTCTTTGTTTTCTCCAATTTGATGTTAAATAGGTTCTTATGTGATGATGTTAATGGATATTTTTTTATTTATCTTACAGTACATACATGGATTAGCTGCTCATGGAATTCATTACTTACATAGGCCAGGACCGACACTTCAGGATGCTGGCTTTTTTCTTCTTCCGGTGAGAAATATCAGTTTTCGGAATACATTGTTGTTTGTGAAATGGAACAGCATTTTATGTTCCTTTTCTGTTTTGTTTCAGGAACTTGGCCAGGACAGAGCTTATGTCAGTGAAACCTCATTCACCTTCATCTTTGCTTCTTTTGTGTTGGTGAGGTTTTTCTTCATGTTATTACTTGTCGATTTTCTTTTTTACTTTACATATTCTGGGATTTTCTCTTGTAATCTAACAGATGGTTTTCAGACTTTTTTACCATTGTAATGGTTGCTGATGATGTTTTTCAATAATGTTGATGGACCCTTTTTTTTTTTTTTTTTTATGTTTCCTTGCTTGTTACATTTGTTTAATGTTCTGCTTTGTCTTTTCACTTTACTGTGGTTTATGGAAGATTCATGAATGCAACTTTTGCCGCAGCTGATGGCATGTATATCAAATTTCATAGAATCCTTTGTAGAGTAGGCAAGGAAGATATATTTTGGATGGTGATGTTATTTTGTTTGCACAATATTGTGAAATTCCCCACTTAGTTTCCTCATGCACAAATGTATGCATCACTTCTTTTCAACGCTGGAAGAAGTATTCAACCAGATACATGCAGTTTCAGACAAATGTCTCAGACTTGAATGATAGTGATGATCACAACTCTCGAAGAAAACTATTTAGTTGAGGAATTACATAGACAGTTTTAAAAATAATACAGACTTTGATGACTCAAATTGGTATGTCATCTGACGTTAGCATGTTATTATTCTTTATCCGAAGTAGTTATTCTATAAAACCTTAGAGAAGTGGAATATTTTTCAAGCCTTTTCTCTTTGATTTAATCATTCCTCATGCTATGGAGTTTCAGTAGCTAATCATTTGTGGCCAGACTTCTATTCTTAATTATATTTGATCCTGGTTCTAACAGGAGTTAGTTTTGTTGCAGTGGACCATCCATCCCTTCGTTTTCCAGAACAAGAAAATCTATACAGTTCTGATATGGTGCAGGGTCCTTGCCTATTTAGTGGTAAGTGTTTTTTTTGGTTTTGTTGTTTATACGAAGTCCTTCTATTGCCAGAAATGAGGTCTGAACTTGAATTTGTTGGAAACAAGTATTTGTTATTCTCTATGCTTGAAGGGCAAGAAATAAAAAAAAAAACATTGAACGAATAATTGGAAAAAAAGCCATTATCCATTGATGTTCCCACCATAGTAGGTCCTAGGAGATATACTTATTAATAATCCTGCAGTCTGAAGTCAAAATTGGCTTTGTAAGATTTTTATTTCCAATGGGTTCTTACGAATCTATAACTTACCTTGTCTAGCAAAACTCAATCCAGACACAATCACCAGTGTTTAGGGGCGTTTATATTACGTAAGCAGCCACACACAGTATGGGAACAGGTGGGCAAGCCCATGTTACTGAACATTGGGCAAGGTCTATATTGGAAAACACTTAAACAAGCCCAAAACATCTCCGCAAACAACGGAAGAAAACAATTTATCTTCTGAAATTCTTCTTGGGATTGTTAAGTGACTGATAGCTCTTGTCAGGATCTATCAAAATGCTAATGACCTCTACTCTCAAAAAAATGGAAAACATATATCATTTACCTATCTTCCAGTTCAGCTTAGTTCTGCTCCAGATTTTGTTTTTCTCTACCACAATAACTGACTTCTAAGATGTCTCAATATATTCGACTTGTATTTTCTTGATCTTCCCCGTAGCGTTTCTTTCCTGCACGTAGCGACACTGAAACTGGTTATGGGCGCTGTTCATTTTGTAGCATAACTTGCTATGGATACTTCTCAGGATGCTCTTTCACTGTTCTGCATGTCCTGAAAGGAGAACCCAAAATGCTACACATTTTTCACCGACAGAAGAAGATGGCTTCTTTGCTGATGAAATTAGTTTTGTCATTTATTTCATTGTACATTATTCACCCACACTGGCTATATGATTATATAAGTGGATGGAGTGATGGACATAATATTATTTTCTGTTGTCGTCCTATATCAGTCTTACAACATTCAGTATTGTTTCTGTACTTTGATTAGGCTTGCCAGATTCTTCGTATATTCACATTCTATTCGACTCATCTTCCTGGTCCAAACTACCATTGCCATGAGGTAAATTTTTGAAACTCTATACTATTTGCAACCAGGTTCTTTAATTTCAGGACTTGTGGCACTATCCTTTTATGAAAGTTCAATTACAATTGTTGTAATTGTAGCATCTCTTTACAATCAGGTACAACTTTCTCTTTCAGGGCTCAAAACTTGCCAGGCTGCCCCATCCAAAGAGTGCAATTGAATTGCTTGTGATCAACTGTAAATTTTGAAATATCCAACTGTTTTTTGTTATTATTTTTATTGCACCAGATCATCAGTTTATTTTTTTACATGATAGCATCTTGTTGCTTATTTGACTCACAATAATTTGCAGTTTCCAGAGGGGTTAATTATGGCTGTGGTGATTTGATTTTTTCATCGCACATGATATTTACCATAGTTTTTGTGCGTACATTCCACAAATATGGCACGAATAGGTAAGTACCGTGCTCATCCTTGATGGGTTATTACTTTTGTTTCTCTTAAATACAAAGAGGCAGTGGGGCCAGGACAAAGTATTTGTATGAATTGGACATATGGTACTTTTCTTGGCTGTTTGGCATTCTGCTGTATAGAAAGACTGATTTTCACTTTTGTTGGAAATACTTGGCCCATACCTGCAGGTGCATTAAGCAGCTTGCTTGGTTACTTGCAGTGGTTCAGAGCTTTCTTATTGTGGCATCTCACAAACATTACACGGTTGACGTTGTTGTTGCATGGTGAAAGGACTCAACCTTCTACTGAATTTAATTCCCAAGGAACTTTTTCTGATAAATTTGGACTGTTTAATACTTCCGCAGGTATACTGTAAATTTGGTAACATTTTTTATTGACAAGAAACTGCCGGGTGAGTTTTTCATATTGCTTTCTTTCCCATGATAACTTACTTCTCACGTTACTATATTTCATGAAAGAGATTTCAAGGGAAGAATCTCTTTGGAGTGTGTTCCAATTTTATTAGATTTTTTATATGAAGGTGAGACTCAAACTAGAGAACTTACTTCTCTTGCTTATGCAAGAGCACCATTGAGCTACATGTTCATTGGCTTGAATCTCTTTGGCTCATTGGCTAGAATCTCTTTGGAGGTAATTGATACTTTGTCAGAGGAAAAGAGTTGACTGGTGCATTATTCATCATCCAAAGTGTTTCTTGGATGGAGTGTTTATATTTGAGTGGCGTGTTAGATTTTAATTTATTTAAAAAATGTGAAATGAGTGACACCAATTATCTTCATTCCAGATTTACCTGAGCGGCCCACTGGACTAACATCTCTGCCACTGCTACCTCAGAGTAGAGACTGGGATAGCAAAAACAAAGAAGAGCACCAGATACCACTAACTGGGGTAACTGTTGAGACTGCGGGTTGATTAACGTGAGTGATGCTAATCATTATGACAGTTTTGCCTTGCCAGTGACAATCTTTAGGCAATTTGATTTAAGTGCTTACCAAATGGAGAGCAGAAATGGATTTTACTCATGAGATTGAAGCTAGGAGCATAGATGGCGGTTAATTGTACATAAATGTCAGCACTAGCTGAAGATAGCTCTGCTGATGCTACCGCATTGAATATGTGCCTAAAATTTATGTTTGGAATAACTAGTCCTCAGCTTAGTTGCCAAGATGGTCAAACCTCAGTAGCTTTATTGTATGGAGAAATGGAATGAAATGTTTAGTTTTCTCATATCCTGCATACTTTCTCTGTATTATTATCGCATTCTTTTCTTTTGTTTGTGGAATTGTTACAAGTACAGCTGCCTGTTTACATCAGAGAGAGGGAGAAAGCTTTGTACCTGGTACAACTTGTCATGTTTAACCATGAATGCTCAATGACAATTTTTGGTCCACAAAAATCTTTCATGAAGCATGAAAGATAAGAGGGACCGCGTTCATGTTGATGGTTTCTCTTAGAGAGCAAATGGCCTTGAATTTTTTTGAATACAGTAACAAGTGGAGGCACCATGTGCTCTACCTTTTCAGATAATTGGGCTTGGCGTGAGCCAATGATGCAATATAATAATGTTCCTTGTCCGTGTCCCACGAGTGCAACCGCCCTCTAGATTAAACTTCTTTTTCTTTGCTCTGTTTTCATGGGAGGTTGAAATGTAACGTTGGAGGCGTAACTTGTTATGTGACATGCCTGGCATGGTTGGCCTGCCTGTCAAAGGCTCTTATTCTTAAGTACTAACATATGGCTTCAGCTCGATGGTCGACAAAATAATGCAACAGGACCTCCGTCGTGTATGTTTCGATAAGTAGTCTCGAGCAATTCATTAAAAACAATTAAGCTGACAAACAGTTCAGGAAGGATAAGGTCATGCTCTGTGCTAGTCAGAGTAAGTAAGGTGCCTGTTATAGCTTTCGTTGAACATGTGAGAGTGGTCCATGAAGTATTGGGATTTTAATGTTTTAAATTATTGTGGTACAAACAATCATGAGAGTAGCCGAGTAGGGGAGAGGGGAGGAAAAGAGAACTTGAAAAAACAGAGGAAGTGATCCTTGCCCTCATGCTACCCAAATCCTTGAACTTCCTTACTGGTCTATGTTTTAAAGTTCCCAAACAGATCCAATTGCAGAATCCTCAGTGTCTGTGCTAAAATCTTAGTTAAAGCAACATGTTAAAAGCGAAGGAATACTAAATTACGGGTTCTTGCACAGCCAGTGTTTCTTTATCCATGTGGGCTCACTCGCAAGTGTTTGTTGGGGTGGAGACCACAGTGCGTGTGTGTTCTTGCATTGACTGAACGCTGGCAAATAGGTCCATGTTGAGTCAATTGAGCTGGAAAATGAAGTTAGGCAAGAAGAATCTGGCCTTATTTTGATGATTTGATGGATGTCTCGCCAAAGACCTCCATTATTCCGTAGCTTAATTTATCACGCAATCTTTGGACCCTGTTCTTTCTAACCAATAAAGTCCGTCGTCGTGTTATAAAATACCAAGAGCATTTTCATTGTCAGGTTGGCACAGCAAGGAGTCTAACTGGGAACAGAATGCGAGCCTGGATGTGGCTGCTGCTACCTCAGATCTTCTATTATGATATCCTATCTGATGCTGTTTGCTTTGTAGTAGACATTTTGGTTTGGTTCCCTTGAAATTCAAGCATGGTGAGAAAAGTGTCTAGATTTTAGGAGCTTTGCTTGCAATATTGAAGCACAAGTAGGGAATTTTGCTTAGCAGTGGACACCATGATTTGGTCTTCTGCATCATCGAATTGTTTAAGCCAGAATAACAGGTTCTAAGCTCAGCTTGCTGGCAAAAATGGGCGCCAGTATTGAAAGCACGAGGTCATAGTTATCTCTAATTTGGTGTCTAAATAAATGGCTTATTTTGGTAATCTTCTTGACTTCTGCTGTGGTGATAGCTGTTGTTTTTACTGTTGCTGTTGCTTTTAATATTTATATAGTAAAAATTACGGTTAAAAGTGCTGTCCAATTAAAATTGAACGCGATCAATTGATCACATTACAAAAACATCAAATCAAATTGATGCTTCTTCTTCGAAGGACTGTTTAAAAATTTATTTTTAAAAGTTTTTTTTTAATTTAAAAATACATCAAAATAATATATATATATATATATATATATATATATATATTTAAAATTTATTTTTAACATTAGCACATCAAATATAAAAATATAATTTAAAATTTAAAATATTTAAATTTAAAAAAAAAACATGGTTGAATGTAATAACATATAGAACATATAACAAAAAAAAAAAAATATAATGAAACCAGTAATTTGTTTTTTAAAAAAACTTTATCACGCTTTTGATACAGTGGTGTGTGTAAAATAAAGTAAAATCAATTGTAACGGAAGAGTGAAATTTAATCTTGATTAGCATGAAAATGTAAAGTAATTTTTTTTAATGCAACATGAAAATGAAAATGTAAATGTGAAGAATGTATTTTTAATCGTTACGTGAAAAAGAAATTTAGGTAGTGTTTGATATTGTGGTAATAATTTTTTTTTAAAGTATTTTTCATTTGAAAATAGATTAAAATAAATTTTATTTTATTTTTTAAAATTTATTTTTGATATTAGTAGGTCAAAACGATTTAAAAACAAAAAAATATTAATTTAAAAATAAAAATCAAATATTTTTAAACACATGATGCATCACAAAAACAAATACAATCTTAATTGAATAGTATGTAAGCTAAATGGAACATACTTTTATCATCAAATTAAAAGAAATAATTAAGGAATAATAGCATTATCAATCAGCATTACTTCCATTTATTAATTTATTTATTTCTCCTCCTGTTTTACTCTCCTTGATTATTTCATTTACGGGAATGTGTCACTATACGTTACAAAAAGAACCAAGCATTACGCAAAACAAAACTTGGGATTTTAGATAAGATGGGACGAGGGTTCTTCGCGATCTCCCTCGGCGGTCCACTGGCAGAACACTCCGACCCTCAGCAAGGGCATGTCCCACGCGTTTATACTTGACCATAAGTTTAAGGGGTGATTGGATAAGATAAGAGAGAAAAGTAGGCCGAGATTACCATCAATTATAGGGAACCCACAGGCCATTTATGAGGGTCCGAATCTTAAAAGATACACTACCTTCGGCACTCGCTGACCATGATGGTCGCCCACTGTGGCCTAAAGTGTAAACCCCTTTTTTCCCTGAAATTCATACCTGTAATCATCAAGGCTCCGCTTCATATTGAACACGTTATTAGGAAAGAAGAGGACAGCGTAAATATCTATCCAAGAAAAAATCCTCATCAAAATGATTACTCGAACAGCTGCACAGGATTACGAACCTGAGGTGGCCTCCCACCGTCTGTGCTCGGAAGAGGAGGAAAGAAAACTCCAATTTCGATAAATTCTTACTTGCTCGGAAAGAAATGAGAGAGTAAAATATGTTTTGAATTAAATGCACATGATAGTAATTTCCTTTTTTTATATTTATTTATTTTCACGAATTAATAATAATAATACAAATTACACCCTCGAGTTTCTTTTTTTAAGTAACTTGAGGGTGTTTATATATATATTGAATGACACAGTAATTAATGCACCATTTAACCTTGCTTAAACCATAGTTAAAAGCTCACACTTTACATAGAAAATAAATAAATATGCATCGCAACTGCCCAGTTGAATCTCCTTTCCTTTGACTTTGACCAGCACCCAGCATCACACGCCACGCCACGATATCACTACAGTGATCCAAATCATTCCGCGATTAATCTCCACTCTCTTCTGCCGATAAATTCATTCCTGAAAAACTCGCATCTTCAAAAATAACCGACGACGTTATTATTATATAATTTGTTTGGTGGTGGCCGGTGGGTAGTTTTTAAATCATTTTTTAAGTGTTTTCTATGTGTTAATATAAGAAGTTAAAAATATTATTTTAATATATTTTTAATAAAAATTCATCTATAAACAAATCATATACAACACATCAAGCACACGTATTATATTTGCCAAAGTTTTTTTAGTTTTAGAATATGATTTTTAAAAATAAAAAAAATCATGAGTTAATTGAAATTAATTTTTTTTAAGAAGAAAATTCATAATATTTCATTTATTTGGCATAAAACTTTATGAAAACTGGTTTTAATATTTAAACTCAATAAATCTCAAAATCAAATATACCTTGTTTTAAGAGTGATTATTTTCGATTCGGTTCGTTTTTTATAAAAAAAAAAGTAATCAAACCGAATTTTTTTTAAAAAAACCGAAACCGGTTCAAACCAACCGGTTTTGGTTCGGTTCGGTTTTTTTGACAAAAACCGGTTTGACTCGGTTTTTTTTTGTTTGGCTCAGTTTTTTCAGTTTGGGTTTGGTTCGGTTTGGTTTTTTCGGTTTCAGGCTTATAAAACCAAAACCGAACCGGTTGGTTTTTTTCAAAATTTTAATTGGTTTAATCGGTTTTTTTTTACGGTTCGGTTTTTTTATTTTT
>Ga0307509_10007624_pt1 | contig 14072 bp, 15 predicted proteins | sample 10_EM_MG_FD_202245 | JGI IMG/M metagenome (GOLD analysis project Ga0307509, IMG submission 202245) | Populus trichocarpa ectomycorrhiza microbial communities from riparian zone in the Pacific Northwest, United States - 10_EM | ecosystem: Host-associated > Plants > Roots > Unclassified | place... | reverse complement strand
GTTCGGGTATAAAAGCATGCGGGTGAGTAAGGGAGCGTAATACTGTAGTGTCTCGTGTGGACACGCCGATACCACCTATAATCCGTATATGGGAATCCGAGGGTTGCATCGGTCTTCCGGTCCGGAGCTTCCCCTTTTTTTTGCGTTGCGTTGCTATTTGGACTCGAGGTGGGGCGCTTCGGATGGCCCACGTACCTGTGGATGGATCAGGGTAATTCGAAGAAGGGTCTGTTTATCTTGCATGGCCGTTCCTGAAAGAGGATCAAGGTGCCTAAGCTGGTGCGTGTGCACAGCATTTAATTGGGGGTCGTATAACCGAGAACGCCCATCCCACCACATCGATGCGGAGCTTATGGTGTTTGCGGGACATCCACGAGATTGGTCGCAGCGAGGCTGAACCAATATTTTGCATACGCATCCGGGGACACGTTCACAGATGGAACATAGGTAGTGCGCAAGTTGCACTGTCCCAACTGTTGCAGCGACTGACGCGAAGTGCTTGAACATAAGGGACTAAGGGGAAACTTATAGTGCTCGTTGGGAGGCGGTAGTAGTCGTGGCCCCAATACCAACCCGTAGTGACCCGCCATCCCTAAGAATCAGTACAGGCCCGTTAAGAAGGTCATCACCAGGAACCTCCTGTTCGATATGAACTTATCCCTACAGCCAAACTTGGAGGAAGAAACGTGTCGGGCAGGTAAGGGAGCAAGAAGGGCGAGATGTATAATGTATTCGACCAGCCATGTTGGTGTAACCCGAGGCAATAATATTGGCATATCTCAACACCGATTGAACCGCGTCATGTGTGACGCGTGGGTTGGTGTAGTGTTGGTGTCCTAGAAATGTTGCTTGAGGCAGTTTAACGACGTGGCTGAATTCTCCGAGTCCTCAGGCTACCCAACCTGTGAATTTTGCAATCTCCCTCTAAGTGACGTTCAGTCATCGAATTTGCACACATTTCGAGTTCAGTGTTATGACTGTAGGATTTTTGTTTTTGATAGATCCGATGGCTACTGATCATGAAGGGGAGGAAGTTGAGACCAGAGAAGTGACTACGAACCAGCGCGGTCATTCGTCACGTGTTGAGCTGGGCCCGAGGCTTGCGAGGTTACCAGCGTCTAACGTCTCTCTTCGACTAACGACTAACTCCTCAATACCAACTCTCCCGCAATATAACGCCTACTTTCTGTTACCACGTGTTTGATACGTTCGGATGGTTGCTCAAAGTACGCTGGGCAGTAATTCTGACTCCCAACACAGGAGGTACGCTCCTGGCTCTTTCTTTGCCATATCAGATCATCTCCTAAGGCGGCCCACGGGCAACAGAACACCCATCGCAGCAATCGATGACCTTAGTGACGATCCGCTTCTCGAGATATTTCACTATTGTCGACCGATTATTTCCGATGAAGACATCGTGGGCATAAAATGGAATGATGAATGCTGGTGGTACAAAATCGCGCACGTTTGTCGAAGGTGGAGGCAGCTTCTACTCGCGTCAGCATCCCACCTCAATATTTGCCTCGTTTGCACATATACCACGCCCGTGGTAGACATGCTGGCGCATTCGCCCTCCCTTTCCATAGTTATTGACTATGGTGATGAAGAGCGTGAGGTGACTAGGCAAGATGAAGAGGGAATATTGCTTGCTCTCCGACACCGTCACCAAGTGTGCCACATCCGCCTTTGTATGCCTATCTCGAGTATACGGAGACTGGTTGTGGGTCTAGATGGCGAATTCCCTATGTTGCGGCATTTGTACCTCAGTCCTCTGATCAGCGACGACAGTGGCCTATCATTTCCTAGTACCTTCAAAGCGCCACATCTACACCATTTTATACTGAGAAACGCCACATACAACTCTGCTGGCACGTTTTATCCCCCACCGCTCAGCTCTTCCATTCAACCCATCGAAAAATTTAGCGAAAGTACTCAGTGTAGTGGTCATCAACTGTGGAGGTACGCCCTCTCCTGCGATTCTTAAAAGGCCTAAGAGAATAAATGCGGTCTATGGGAAATAGATTACCCAGAATATTTATTCATACCCTCGACGATGACTCGCTTCTCAGCATATTTTATTTTTGTCAACCGGCTCCTTTAAATGTGCACGATGTTGAACGTGCCCCTTTCTTACGGAAGGAACCGGCGAAAACGTGGGTCTGTGAACGCTGGTGGTACAAGCTCGCTCAAGTTTGTCGAAGATGGCGATACCTCATACTTGCGTCGGCTTCCTACCTGCGCCTCAGCCTCCTTTGTACACATGGAACGCCCGTGACAGACATGCTAACACATTCACCGTGTCTTCCACTCATCATCGATCACCTTGACTCCGCCGGAGCAGAGGAACAAGGAATAATGCTCGCACTCCAGCTCCGTGATCGTGTACGTCGCATCCGCCTTAAGGTGTATTTTACGGATTTGCAGTTGCAGAACCTCATGGAGGCCTTGGACGGAGAATTTCCGATGCTGGAATACTTGTATATCATCCCCCTGAAGAGAGATAATTTGGGCTTCATACTCTCCAACACATTTCAGGCACCACGTCTCCGTCAACTTATACTATACAACCCTTCTGGGTCAATACTGTCTCCGTTACTCATGATAGCTGTGGATCTCGTTGCACTCTCGCTTCGGAACATCCACCACAACGAGTTACGCCGACTTCTTTCACTTCTTCCCCGGCTTGAGACACTCGACATCACCCAAAAACGTGGCTACCTTCTTCCCATTCATGATGTCGAGACGCAAATGTTGGATGCTCCGATCATAACACGAGTCACACTTCCCCACCTTTGCGTGTTCGCGTTTGGAGGTGATGCTGCTTACTTGGAAGCACTTCTTCCTGGAATTACCGCCCCTCTCCTCGAGAGACTAGAAATCTGGTTCTTCCATAAGTTCCACTTTTCTGTCCCACATCTCCTGCAATTCATGGGTGCAATAGAGAACCTCAGGTTCAGCAGGGCGAAATTCCAGTTCCAGAGGAACGGAGCTTTTGTAGAGGTGCATCCATATCAGGGCGCAACGATGTTTAACTTCTCCTTGGTTGTTCGCCATAAAGACTTCGACCTTCAGTTAAACTCCGCAGCAGAGATCTTCTATTCATTGAGAATGACGTTCTCTACGATGGAGCACCTTGCCCTCGAAATTCAATGGCGCCAAAGATCGTGGTTGAGTATAACTATACCCACCCACACACAATGGCGTGAACTTCTTAGGCCATTTAACAACGTGAAGACCCTCCATGTTGACGTTGACGATGAGTTCGGTGGAGAACTCTCTCGCTCTTTATTAGCAGAAGATGGAGAATCGGCTGTGGAAACGTTACCAGAGCTGGAGGTGCTTGAATATAATGCGGCAAGACGCATTTCAGGAAATGTATTTGATGCATTCATCGATGCTCGCAATCGCGCAGGTCGTACCGTCACCCTGGTCACCCTCTGAGCTCGCCTTGTCAGGAGACCGTCATGAGCTGCGGTGCCCGACATGTGAGGGGACAAGGGTGGTGAAGCTTAGTGCAATCACGACACCTGGAATATAGTCCCTAGATGTAAATTACATAAACGCTGTTCAATCACCCAGTTCTCACACTCCTTGTGATTAACGAAATCTCTATCTTTGAGGATGTCATGACGCCGAACATCCTCCAAGCGTGTCACAGTTGAAATCTTGTGCGCTGCCGGGAAAACCGAATGGAAGCAAAATTAGGAGTCAAACGCACGAGGGTGCGTTGACGTGAGTACAGTGTAACTATACTAGAAAAAAAGGAGGGGAAGCATCGAGAAAATGAGTGACAAGTGCTCCACTTACACAAGAGCTGGGCGAGGTGCTATCGAGTCTGCAAAATCGAGACCCATGCGGCAGGGAACAACGAAGGCGGTGTAAGGATGGCGCCGACATTAATGCACTGTTGCTTTCTCATATGCCGCACTGGATCGGCCGCCATCTCTTCAGCGGTCATTTATTCAACCGTATCCTATATGTCCGAACAATTACACTGGCATGCACCGACGGTGTAACATGTCCCTTCCATCCTGTGTCATGGTGTAGTGACAACCTGCAAACAGAGCGTAAAAAATATTCCTAGAAAGTCCGTGAAAGTCCTTAGGGTGTCTCCCCGAAGCCGACATCATAACCGTCTAGGGTATACCATCTACGGTGGATTCACGTCCATGCCAAAAAGGTGGTAAAGTGGTAAAAATAAAGTCCAACGAAAGCAACAGCGTAGGCAAGGGCTTTGTCCGTAGAAGACAACAGAATGTCGTTAGTCCTGTATATTGTGGAGAAAAAAGTAATTCATCATCTCCAACCAGGCCGAAGGATGCTCGTGGTAGCGTCACAAAATATGAAAAAGAAGAGTCAGTGGGGGCTAAGGAGGCAATATAGAGTTCGTTCGCAGCGACTCAGAGTTCATTCACCGAAACACTACCCCGAAGAGAAGCACCATCACAGAAAGTAGCGCCCAATGGGTATCGCCAGACACCGCAACGACCGAAGCCGACGACTTTAAACCACCGGAACTGGAGCCAGAGCTCCCTGTGGTCGAGCTCGAGGTTGGGTTAGCGCTCGTCCCAGAATTTGAGCTGATGCTGGGGGCCGTGTCCAGGCCAGCGATATCTGAAAAGGAAAAGAAAGGATGAGTATGGTTGAGCCTCCCTTTCGCGTGGCCGACACCGACTTGAAGGTCGCGTGACACGAACAAAACTTACATTCCTCAAACGTGGGTAAGGTGTAGTTCGTTTCGAGGTATGGATTTGTAGTGTTCAGGGCAACGCCAATGGGGATTATGTGCTGGTTGAAAATAAAATATATTCAAAACGGAAAGTGTCAGCACCATGTGTTGAGATACATGAGGGATGCACCGCACCGAAAACGATAACCGGAGCCGCGGGTACCAATTTATCGCTTCCTGCATCGTGAAGTTGTCCACCTCGTGCGTGAGAAGGATGCCACCAGCGGTGTCGAACGTGCCCGCTGTCAAGTTACTGAGGAACATGTTGTAGTTGATCTCGACGTCCGTTGGGGTGATGTTGTCCTCCCCGACATCCGCGTCCTCCGAGTCGTATCCCCAAAGGATGGTCTGTAGGTTCATCCCATGCGCAATGGCACGAATCCGGTCCTATTTGAAACGAAGAGTTTGGTGTGGCGAATATTTGGACAGATGGGGAAGACCATGCTCACATCTATATCACCGTAGGGAGGACGCCAACAGGTTGGGGTGACCCCAATGGCAACCTTGATGGCCAGTGCCTAAGAGAGAACGCATTTATCTTTATCAGCACAGGTGGCGTCCGTCCTCTGCATGGCTGGATGGAGTACGTACGCCATACCAGAGCTCCGCGAATGCATCTTCGCTCTCGAAGGCAGTCACTATCCGGCGACATCAGGGTCAGACTCCGTATGAACACAAACAAAACCTGGGCGTAGAGAAGCTCACTGTAATTGTGTGACCATGTGTCTGTCACGAGATCAACCATGATCAGAATGCGTTGCCGACGGAAACACCAAGTGAATTACGCACGAATGCAAATCTGGTGCCCGTCCGCAAGAGCACGCTGTGCCTCGAGTGGCCACTTCATGACGTTACTCCCTATGTAGAACATCGTTGCCTTCTGGTTCTGGCTCTCCAGATAGTCATAAAATCTATTGTGTGTGCAGTTTGGCCCATCGTCAAATCCGTAGCCCATCGTCCTGGGCTCCGGTACGCTTGTCACGTCCGGTGGTAGTCCTGCGAGCTTCGGAGTCGTACATAGCGTGGCTGTCCACCCTGTACGAGTAACAGAAAATGGTAAGTAGCGAATCCTACTGTCAAGGGGAGGGATCTCGCGCGAATGTGTTGTCCAAGGGAGATCCATGCAGTAGCAACTCCAGCTCACGAGGTGAGCACTAGTTGAGCCCTCGCACTTATGTCATATCCCTTGAGACTTCCTTGAGACTTGTAAAGCACGCCACCCCAATCCCGCCTCGGGTTCCTTGACTTCCGCCTCCTAACATCAAGGCGGCGAAAGAAATACCACTCACAGCAGTCAGGATCGGTACCGGAATTGTAGTGGACCCCGATAGTGCTCCCAGTGAGCTTACCCTTAGGTGGGGTATCCGGAATGCTATCCGCGATCTTCGCCCACAACGCCTGGCCTGCGGTGTCATTGTCGAGCAGCTTAGCGGGCTGCCATATAGGCGGGAAGTTCGGAATGAACTGGGCTATGGGCGCATAGGTATACGGTGTGCATTCGGTGGTCGGATCTATCGTAGTGGCGTATGGGTGTGAGGTAAGGGGAAAGGGTGGGTACAATAGGATGATTCATACCAGTGATTTGGGCCTCAGACTGTTCGGAGCTATGATTCTGAGCGAGGGTAGACGTTACAAGGGCAGAGAAGGCAGCAACGATTCCACTCTTGCGCAAAACGAACATGGCGAAGACTCTGGGGAAAGTAATGTAGAGTCTGACGTCTTGTTCTAGTGCTGGTGGCGGGCGAACGGGGGTAACTGCTGCCAGCGAGGGGGCGGTGCATTATTTAGGTCCTTGCATATATATAGCCGAGCGGGATGCAGGTAGGGCAATGAGGGTATCTGAGAAAGAAAGTATAGTGCAGATAATACGGAGCAGTCCAACTGACGCCGTGGTTCTCACTTCTCGACGGAGAGCCGCACGAATGAAGTTACCTTTCGATTTGTAGGAAAACCCAAAACCGTCACCATCCGCCATTAATATTATTTATAAGCAGCCGCAACGCCAAGTCATACATACCGCACTGTAGAGGAAGACCAGCAAGATATTTGCAAAGTATCAAGGTGCTGACTGAGGGATGAACTCGGATAAAAACGAATCTGAAATGTTACGGCTGGCTGTCCCTCGGCATCCGTTCGGCATCCAACGTCTAGCAACCAGGATCAACTGCGAACTGAAAAAAGGACGGCAACGTCATGGCGTTACCCGAGAATCCGCGGACTGACAGCGACCACTCTGCAGCGTCCCAAAACCCAATTGTTGCTTACTACTGTAGTACTTTAGACAGACTAATGAATCGACCAATCACGTCAATCAACCATCATGAATGAGTGTATGTATGTATGGACATATATGAACACCCACAAACATCTGTACCAATTCTTTGATTCAGAACCAGTAGCGTAGATCAGCAATGGATCAATGATGCCTTCAGTCCGATAACTCCGATTTACTTGTTGGCTAAGAGTAGTGTGCCGGCCGCGGCACCGAAACTTCGATGTGATTCCCATTCCCCTCAATTTGCGCACCCCCTCGTGGCGCCATCGTGGATCGGGCTTTACATACAGAAAGTGCTGCCGGACAAGATTGGCCACACTGGTACCAGTTACCTAATTGATCAACGTCCAACCACTGCACCCATTTCCTGTCAGAGCCCATCATTATGCGCGTCCCCCACATGGGCAATATAAAATAACTTTATCACATGATACCGCGGCGGCCCCTCGGCATTCAGCCTCAATTCAAAGTTCGCGCCGTCTATCTCCCCCTACCGCCACAATAGCCCTTGCCACTACTATTGCTGGTGATGCATTGCAGTGAAGACCGAAGGAGACATAACAAAAGGGGATAGTGACGACAGTTCAGCTATTTTTTCTATAATTAGTGCACATCTTCATTACCCTCCTCCCCTTCCATGAAACTGGCTTGGAAATATTTGCTTTCCACGTACTTGGTTATGTAGCACAAGGCAATGCGAATGATCCGTCGTCGTCGTCATCGTCGTCGATTTGGACATACTAATAACGTGCTTGGGGATTTTCTTGAGACGCAAAGCCGGAATGTACTACTAGTACTATTGGAGAGCCAGACCTATTAATAGCTATACCCCTCAACCCATAATCATCAGGAAAACCCCTCATTTGCTTTTTGCTACTTTTACTGCTTTTCCTGCTTTTTTTGTGTAAAAAAAGTAAAAATTTGGAAAGTGCAGACTACTTGTGACAAGCCAACCCCTTTACTTTCCATGTACTTTTTTACTACTGCTCTACTTTTTTACACAGCTCTATATTTTTTCATGCAATATAACTGAGACAACTTCCATTTTATCACTACTTGTCATTTTTTGGCTGTACTTTCATGTACTTTTGTGACCTAGAATACTTTTGAAAGCAATATACTTTTTTGACTGCCTTGGAAAGCACTCTGGCAAGTAGAGGACTTGGCTTTTTTGTGCTTTTGTGTGCTTTTTCTACATTTTTCATGAAAAGCATGAAAAAAGTAGAAAAAGCACAAAAAAGCAAACAAGGGGTTTTCCTGATGAAACTGAACTAGAGCCGCGGGTTCGCGCAGATTCCCGTCAGCATGCCTGGTCATGTGATCCACTACATTTCATTCTTATCCCAAGTCTTATCCCTTATCTTTCTTCGGTTCAGTGCCACTTGTCTACCTTGGGCTTGGAGTACCGCTTCCCGCGCCAGGACTGGGCGCTCCTTGACATAATAACACTGATCAAGACAGATTGAGTACTTCCTCAGGTCGACAGTACAGACAGGCAGTTGAGGACTTGTGCCCTCCAACCCCCCAACAATAAAAATGTACCGTGGCGCGGTTCATCATGCCTGCAGAAGATATCTGGAGTAGAAGGACGGGCATAGGTGGGTGTCGTAACCACATGTGTATTCCTCGTGTTGATGTCTGATGATCTGATGCCTCACCGGACGTTTCTAAAAGGAGACCTTTAAAGGACTCTTTCGGGATTCGCATGCACAATCGATCGGGGATGCACTATTGCAACGAGCTTCCGCTACACTTGAGCTCCTTATTTACGGACGCATTTCCACCTTACCTGTCGATGTGAGTAAAAGTGTTCATGATCTCCGCTTGGATGGAAAGTGACACTTGTTACAGGGTGTGAAAAAATCTCAGTAGAAGATCGTCGGCCCGGGGAGTATAGGACGGGATCGCCCGATCCCCGATGCTACTCGAGGTTCATTCATCAAGACGCGAGTCCGGAAAGAAGGACCACTGCGGGAAACAGCGTTCATCAGGTATCGCTGAACACAGTGACCTTGGGCACCTGTGGCTTCAAATTACCTGAATCTGAGCCATATAAAGACGAGAGGTGTCGAGAGAGGCCAAAATTACGAGGAAGGCGGAGCGGAAGCACACGTCCCTCGACTAACACAAGCGATAAGGGAGTGAGAAGCGAGCTGAGTGATGCCAAGTGCTAGACAGTGAAGCGACACGAGAGCGACAGCGAGGATAAAGACAGGTGGTCGGAAGGCCAGAGGACTCTTTCCCGCATAATCAAAGACGTTCAAGAAAAAACATATGATATTGTTAGAGCGGCCGCACTCGACTAATTGTCCATAAACAAAGGAAATTGTGAGAGGACCATAAGGCGACAGCCGGCCGATATCAAAGGGTATATGGTCACACGGACAGATGGGTTAAATGAGGGAGCAAGGGCATCAGCGGGTGCAGTCGAACATGGCGGAAGGCAAGAAACTTCAAGAAAGGCAGATTGGCCCCTGCGCTTCGTGAGGTGGCGCGAGTTGCGCGGCTCCAACCATATTAATGGGTGGGGGGTCTCGACCTCCTCTCAGAACCTGACCGGCGGGAGTGTTTGCCCGAAATATCTGAGAAATGAATATGAGTAAGGACACGGCATTATTCACCGACAGGCCCGACTAGAAGGTCGCGTGCCTCGTGAAACACTTACATTGCTGGAACGTAGGCAAGCTATGGCCCGACTCAAGATACGGATTTGTGGTGTTCAGGGCAACACCAATGGGGACAATGTGCTGGTTTAAATTACAAATTGGTAATAGTGTCAGCGCTGCGTGAGATATATGTGGTCGCGAGGGAAGTTCCGTACCGAAAACGCCGACTTCAGTCGTGGGTACCAATCTATCGCCTCCTGCATCGTAAAGTGGTTCAACTCGTGTGCAAGAAGAACGGCCCCGGCTTTGTTGAACTTGCCCGCCTTCAGCTGCCCGATGAACTGCTGATATTTGTTATCAATATCAGCTTTGGTGACGCCGTTCTCGCCCTCTGACCAGTCTTCCGAGTCGTATCCCCATAGCATGGTCCGTAGGCCCATCGCATTCGCAATGGCACGAATACGGTCCTGTCGCGAGGCAAAGGTGGTTCGGTATCGCAATTATTTCAACATATGGAGAACATGATGCGCACATCGACATCACCATAAGGTGGACGCCAGCAGGTCGGGGTGACCCCAGTGACTTCCTTGATGGCTTGTAACTAAGAAAGAACGCATCGCCTTGATCAGCACATGTGCCATCGGTTCTTTTCAGGAATAAATGGAATACATACGCCATACCAAAGCTCGGCGAATGCGTCTTTGCTCTTGAATGCGGTCACTACATAATGGTATCACAATTAGATGCCACACTGAATGAGAAACTACTGAGCGTGAATGAAGCTCACTGTAATTATGTGACCATGAGTCTATCACGAGGTAAATAACAATCAGACAAATTTCGAACTATCACAGAAGCGCTAAAGGGAGTACTCACGCATACAAAGCTGATGCCCGTCCGCGAGACCTCGCTGAGCCTCAAGTGGCCAGTCTATGACGTTGCTCCCGATGTAGAACAAGGTTGCCTTCTGGTTCTGGCTCGCAAGGTAGTTATAAAAGGCATTGTGCGTGCAGTTTGGCCCGTCGTCAAACGTGTAGCCCAGTGTTTTGGGCTCTGGTATTTTAGTCAAGTCGTGTGGTATTCCCGCGTGCTTCGGTTGCGCGCACTGTGTCGCCGTCCACCCTATTTGAAGAACAGAAAATGGTGAGTAGCAAGTAATTCTTTCGAAGTAGGAAAGAATGGCGTGTGCGGAGATGTTGTTTGAGGTAAACCCATCATGTAGCAGCATCGCAACCGATGAGATGAGCCCTTGCGCTGATGGCACGGCCAACGCAACATGTACAACATGCAACACCGATTCCACTTGCTGCCCTCGGCTCAGAGTCGACTGTTGCCACAGAACGGCATGGCGAGGAAAGAAGGGTCACTCACAGCAGTCAGGATCAGCATTGTCGTCGTAGTTTACACCGCTGGTGCTATCGGTGAGCTGGCCTTTAGGCGGGATATTCGGAATGCTGCCTTTAATCCTCGACCACATGGCTTGGCCTTCGCTGTCACTATTGAGCAGCGTGGCAGGCTCCCATACTGTTGGGAACTTGTGAAGGTACTGGTCCGAGGGCGGATAGTAATATGGTGTGCATTCGAGGGCCGGATCTGCCACAATATTGGCGTATGTAGTTAGCGAAGAAAAAGGAGGGAGGCACAGAGGGATGAGGGCTGACCGGTGATCTTGGCCTCAGACTCCTCAGAGCTATGATCCTGAGCGAGGACGGACGTCACAAGGACAGAGAAGACAGCAATGAGCCCACTCCCACGCAAAACAAACATGGCAAAGATTCTAGGAATGAATTATAGGAGTTCTGGCGGCTTGTTCGAGTGCCGGAGGATGGGAGCGCTGGGTAGGAATAGCTGCCAGCGAGATGTTGCACCATCAGGTCCTGACATATATATGGACGCGCCGGATACGGGTAGGGCAATAGGTGGGCGGCGGGCATCAGGAAAAACCCGATGTGCATGTGCTAGCGAAGTGCCCGCGGCAGACAACCTCATTAACTGAATGTTAACGTTCAATATTGTACCGAGAATCTGATCGCCAAGGAAATGACGTAATTGTCCCATTTCTGGTGATTGACTTGTGACGTCCCGCCAGCACATGAGGTTTTGGTTGGAATGGGTGATCGAGCTCGCCTGACTCGCCCGAGGGTGGAACCAATAAAATTTCATGGGCCTAGGATAAATATTGCGTAGCTATGCAGACGCACTCGGCGCGTTTGTGCTCGAACAACCCGCTCGCATTCCAATCGTCCGAGTTTTACCACGGCGAAAAGGTAACAACAGCCTTTCCTGAAGGCGGCTAGTGGCAGTCCGAGGAGGGAAGCATGGTGCGGATAATACGGGGCAGAATAACGTACGCTGTGGTTCTCACTTCTCAGGCCTCAGGGGCGGCACCAATGAATTGTCTCTTGATATGTGGGAAAAACCCCTGAAACACCAGGTCTGAAACAGCTGGAACACCGAGGCACACTGCACCGTGACTGTACAGAAAGATCAGCGAGACATTGGCAAAGCAAAGCATCAATCCTCGAGTGGGATTGCTTTCAAGGACAAGGAGGATGGAATTGTTAAGCGCAATATGAAATCGTTATGGGCCAGCTGGCAATCGACATGGTACATACCAGTGGTACAGTCACGGTATTGCCATCGACTTGATCAAGGTGGAAGGTTTTACACATCAGCCATGACTCATAAAATTCAGAGACACGTGGGTCGACACCCCCACATGCTACCAGTATCGCTTACCTCTTTGATCAATTAATTACTCAACTACTCAACTCAGTGGCAACCCACTGACGTTTCTCTTCCATCACTACTGTTCCCAATCCATGAACACCTACATCAAGACGAGCTTCCCACCCAGAACCGGTGGCGCAGAAGGACAATTCTAATGACAATTCTAATAACAATCAGTTTTTCTTCCCTAATCTATTGGCTATCATGTGGGCCATGTCATTAATTGAAAACGTTGTCAGATCAATTGAAGTGTATTGGAATGCAAGCTCAGTCTTTTGAGGTCTGTGTATTAGTGTAGCGACCTATTAGAATGCGAAGTAGGTGGGTCTAACCCTGATTGAGGGATGAGCTAGACAGCAAACAAGTAGTACCCTACATGCTGAATAACCAAGGGGAAAAATGTCCCCCAGGAATCAAACACAATAAAGTGATTACTGTGGTATCAAACTGTGTCCGTATGAGACTACTGTACATTCTTATTCCGAGCAAGCCTGAGTGAGCCGCTTGTGACTCCGCTGGAACTTAAGCGGGTTCTGCCAGGCAGGTATCCAGGCATTAAGCGCTATTAAGCCCTTCCTTTCCCCACAGTTCGTCCGCACGTACTGTATCACAGTCCTGCTACCACCGGTCGGATTCACATACAGCAAATCCTCAGGCTGGCCTACCCCAATCTTTATGACTTCTAACGCTGCCAAAGCTGGTATTACAACCGCCTATCAATTTTTTTTACCCTCTATCTCACTGGCACCGTCGTGCGCGTCTCCCGGATAGAAAAAGAACAAATCACCACAGCCTGAAGAATGCCGTAAGACAGGCCTTAGAGCGACGTGCAGGATTGTCTGCGGGTGGAGCCCTGCCAACGTCACAAGCGTCGTCATCTGTCATTAATGTCATTCCTTCATCCGACTTCATATAGCTTCATACCCCTCGTCTCACACCCTCGCCCTTTAGTTCCTTTTCTTCCCGTGCGCCCGCTGGTGCAAGTGAACGCGCCCGCCGCTTACACTTATTTCTTTTCCTCGCTTTTTTCTCACTGCGTCTATTCAGCACTTATGGCCTCAACCAAGGCACCATTGTCATGGGTATAAAAACGTGCTTCCTGCTGTCATGGAACTGATGGAAGGTATTAATTAATTCAGAATTTCAACCCGCGTCCAAGTTCTCGAAGCTTTCCATGCTCATTTGACTTTTCTCTCTTCGCTCATCCTTTTCGTCCCTCCGTCCACCTACCCTCACCTGACATTCTTTGTGCTACAATGAGCTCGATATCCGCATTCAACGTTGATTTCGAAGTTCGCAACGTCTATCTCCCTCCATCGCCACGATGGTCATTGCCACTGTAAGGATGCCGCACGCTGTAGCCTCGGAATCGAGCACCACGAGCCCCGATTATGAACTTCGAGCCTTTTTGATAAGCCCATTCTCCATTCCACCATTTCGTATTTTACCTTCGCCTCACTGTTGAACGTCGCCGGCGCCTCCTTACCCTCGCTCTCGCTATCGCGCACATCGAAACGATTGAGGAAAATTCTTCGCTTTCGGTTCCCCTTTTCTCTCCCCTTCTACTCGCCTCGGTGTAAGATACTTGTATGTAATCCCCCTCGCCTAGCCTCGGCTAAGCAAGCAATCATAGACCGCTCTTCGCTCCCCTTTGTGTTTGCATGCCGTTGCCCCAAGTCTTTCCTTACGCCCGTTACGATTTCCCCTCGCGCGTTCTCGGACTCTCGGGATT
>Ga0307509_10007622_pt1 | contig 14078 bp, 22 predicted proteins | sample 10_EM_MG_FD_202245 | JGI IMG/M metagenome (GOLD analysis project Ga0307509, IMG submission 202245) | Populus trichocarpa ectomycorrhiza microbial communities from riparian zone in the Pacific Northwest, United States - 10_EM | ecosystem: Host-associated > Plants > Roots > Unclassified | place... | reverse complement strand
CAATAACAAAAGCTGGTCTGAAGGGGGTGAGCGCCAAAATCTTTTTTGGTGTTGATCCATGAAATAAATTTTATCTATCACTATCACATCACCCGAAAGCCACGGAACCAAAGTAGGAAAGATAAAGGGGGATGGGGATCGAAGGCAATTTGGTAACTTGAATGTTTGCCCGAAGGGGTCGTGCGCTGGCAAGCTCCCATATCGGGACGTTGCCACGTTTAAAGACTCGGGTTATGATGATTTTAGTTGGATCCGAAACACAAGGCCTGGTGGTCTAGTAGTATGATTCCTTCTTAGGGATGCAAGTTGGAGGAGGTCCCGGGTTCAATTCCCGGTCAGGCCCAAGTTAGGCCTGATGGTCTAGTAGCATGATTCCTTCTTCGGGCAGAATATGGAGGAGGTCCCGGGTTCAATTCCCGGCCAGGCCCTACTTTTTTCACTATCATCCATGCTTTTTGGCTGAATTTTTGGCGAATTGTTCCCTCGGCGCAGCTCGGTTCCATCCAACAGAGTTTGCAGGAAATTGGTTTATTGCATGCACAAAATTAAAAATACATGGGAGAATCACGGGAAGCGAGCTGGGAGGTCTAGATAACAGATACAGATCAGATGGACAGAGATCTAGTAGTGTACATCGCAACTGAAGAAAGAGCAAACAATACCCCACGATAGGAATACGTCCGTTTACCAGAATGCGCACCTAATACCCAGGGTAAGCATCAAACGCTGAGGCTGGAGCATAGGTCATACCATCCTGAAAAGCACTGGCAGAGGTTCTCTAGCGAGGTCGCTTGTAGGATCAATTTGTCGACTTGTTCTTCCACCTTCAACACATTAGGTTTGAAATCGCGGCCTAAAAGCACGTTACATCAGTCTCTCATCGCAGAATCATAGGTTACGGACCTGTTAGCTTGTGTTGCACACGGTTCAACACTGCCAATGCCCGGTCGTTGCGCTCTTGGGCCTCTGAAATAGGGGATCGGGGATAAGCCAGTCGAGAGTCAGCGAATTAATTTGGCGTACCATTAAGGATCGTGTTCTCGTCGGCCTTCAACTTACGAAGGGGTTCTTGCACGTATGCATTGACGCGAGATAAGTCTGACGTCCGCGACGACTCACCGCCTAACTCTCATGTGAGAAAGGTGAGAACTTCCAATGCACTGGAACTCGCTCACCAGGGGGGCGCCTAGTGTCGCCCTTCGTTGGCATCAACCTCCAGTTGATCAGAGGGTCATAAACGAATGCCTCTAGAACGGCCATCAACGATTCTTTGTTGTCACGCAGGACTCGCATGGAGATCTCGCAAGTATTTCTATAGCTGCCCTCTATTCCGCTGACCTGTGGGGCCTCAGCTGGGTCCCTACCCCTGTGGAAAATGGAATGATCAGCTTACCTCCATGGCGTGCGTGAGCATCCGCGTGAGACGGAATGGTATTTTTTCGGGGAACTTCTCGCGATGCATCGCCACCTCGAAGCAGTCGCCAAAATCGATATGCACCACCTTACCCGTCTTGCGCTCTAGCATGAGATTCGACGGGTGACGGTCACCGAGCCCCAGAATGTGGCCGACCATGCTGTTGACTGCCAGTGACCGAGTAAACGTCGCGCGACGCTCGAGCCAGTGCTCGGAGTTGATACTCTTCAGCCACAAGACTCGATACAAGTCTTGGCCTGTAGTATTCTCGAGGGCATACTCGAACACTTCGATCTTCTGCAAAAGCATGAGATTTTCATAATCGGGCGCCATCTATAAAGGGATTAGTATATATGCCGTGGGTATGTAGAAAAATCGACTTACCTGGAGCATTAGCCGGTATTCGATATTCAAGAGTACCTTGCGTGATTCACGATAGTCTCGCACCAGGACGTGTAACGTGTCGCTATCGTGAACCCATCCGAGAAGGCCAGCATGTGGCCCAAGCGGTATGACGGGATAACTTTGAATATGAAGATGACGCTTAAAGCTATCCGTGTCCTCCGATAGTAGTGTATTCACGAGACTGAACAGCTGCATGACGCGCTCATCTTGACGAAGATCTTCGTGGCCTATTGAATGTAATGCGTCATTGGCGCGAACGAGAAAGATATTTCACAAATCTGCGCGTACCCTTCAAGACGTATTGATACTCCTTCCCGTCACTGCCTTTGAGATAGAGGCGACGGGGTCGTTGTTTCGATATGATAATTGACAACTTAGGGGCGAAATTTGCAATCCTGATGGTTTCCTTTCCGCTCTGGTACGTCCCTGTAATCTAGATTTAGCACAATGAACATCGATCTTCTCAGGGTACCTACCGGGCACAGCTAGTTCCAGGTTTCGGGCTTTCAATAGCTCAGGTGAAACATACTGCAAGTCGAGTGTGGTCAGTTGCGGGAGTTGTTTCTCCACTTTCTTGAAGACCTTCAGAAAATCGTGAATACTGATAATCACGTGGCAGTAGGTGACAATTTTTCTCACCGCGAAATATATATCCCAGGCGTTGTCGAGGTCTTTAATTTCGCCATATTTCTGATATCGACGAGTAGCTTCTCTCGCCTCATGAAGTTCACGGCCAAATGCTTGAATGAATGAAGTCTCCCGCGCAGTTTGGGGGCCCTGGAGTCCATGCGTGAGTAGTCAATTGATAGGTACACCTAAGCGAGAACCAACCCTCTCTAGCTCCTCGTGAAGTGGCTCGAGCGCGGCAATCATGCCCTCTGGGTTGTGCTCGGTATAGTACTGACGAGAAGCCTCTTCCAATTTCTCATGCCATTGTTCGTGCCAGAGAATAGCAACACGTATTAGTTCGTGACTGACGATAAGTGCCTATGCAGACGGAATTCATAAACGCCTCTGTTCAAGTATGTGGACGTACCTGTTCGACAATGGCAGGGCTATGTTGCTTCATCCGGTCCATGATGGCGAGCGCGGCATCCTTTCGCAACGCGCTTGGGGACTTTGATGCCACAGTGAGAGGATAGATCAGTGCCTGTGGATGGTGCTTGCCAACATCCGTGAGTAAACTGGTGATGTTCCTCCGGATGTTTGTGTTCGGGGTCTGGATGCGCGCAATAATCTGCACAAAGAAGGTGAGAGGGACCATAGAATGACAACATGGACTATATACCTGGGGAATCACTTCAAGCCATGTGTCTACCTCGACTGTGCTGAACCCGCTGGCAATCGCATGACTGACTTCATCCTGGGCACCAAATTTGAACCAAAGAGTCAGCAATCGGAGGGTATCCTGTAGGGAATTCTCGCCCCGCAATGCAATAGAGCGGAAGAAGCCTTGAACCCTAGGTTTGTTCAGTGCAACATGGGACCCACAAATGAACGTTACCTTGAACAGCGGGGATGATGTGTGGAACCAATGTGGTACCCATGACATCCGCGGCTTTTACTTCGGCTTGGTTGAGAAGGTGGTTGACGACTTCGAAGTTTGCTAAGGCCCAAGTGTGCCATGCCTTGTACCAGTTGGGGTCGAAATGTGTAGCAAGAAGGTATGAGTGGAGAATGTCTTTTACATTTCGCTGTGGGTATATGAGCAATTGTCGGAACTAGAGCACGTGTTTCACGAACCGTAGCCCAGTTGTCCGAAAGTTCCATTTGCCACTCGCCTTGCTTGAAATAGCAGCGCGCCAGAAGCCGGGCCAGCTCATCAAGCTTCTGCTTGGACACACTCGACCGCTGTCCTCGCTGCGTAGTCTCGGCCTCCAAGTCTCTTGATAGATTTGTCGCAAATGAGCGGAGGAAGGTCAAGCTTTCCTCTTTGGACCCTGATGCCCACATGTATTTGAGCTGAGCGTAAACCACATTCGGAGGAGCTTTCTGGTGCTGAATGTAGCAAGGCTAGTCAGAGAAGATTCTACTCGCCTACAGAGGTGCGTACCCTTTCTTGGGATAGCAACGAGTTGATTGTCTTTTCGGCAAGCAGCATGCGCTCAGATTTACGACATAGATTGGCAAATTTGATCCACATAGCCGGGTCATCGTCTGGGCTTAGAACCAGCGTTCGCACCTGTAGAATCCTCTGCCAGACCTCCACATCGGGCTGACAACCTTGCAGTCTACACAACTTTAAGTAGTTGATCAGGTACAAATGAAATATCAAACCTCTTGACCCAGGTTTTCCTGATGGTCTGCTGGCGCTCTGGCTGGTCGGCGAACTGTTTGTAGGCGATGATCTCTTCCAGCTCGGAGAGCATCTGAGCTCTAACCATCACGCTAAGGTACGGTTAGATGTCGAAACCGGGGACTTATAGTTTGTCTGGCTCACTTGTACGACCGCCCGTAACTTTCGCCAATAAGTCCAGTGAGTTCTGGATCGAGCAGGTCGCGCGCCTTCGTAATGTGTGCCAGTGCCTTCGGGAACTGATTCTGGTGCACCGACAAAATGGCACGATAGAATGCACGGTCCGTAGAGTCAAACTTCATGGTGGCGATGTAATTGTCCATTGAGTCCCAATCATTCAGCGACCATGCGGCAGCGGCAGCCATCGGGGCGATTTCGCGACGTTCTTCGGGTGTTGCGCTCGCCCAGTACTCCTCAACTTGCCCTGCAAGCTGATCCCACTCGCCAAGCGCATGCAAGCACTTCATGCGGCCGATAGCAATATCTGGATTTCCTGGGTCTTCTTGTTCCCTGCGCTCGTATGTGCGGAGGGCCTCTTGCCACCGCCCGAGTCTTTCGTACCACTGGTCATGCTTGGTTATGTCGTATTGTTCGCGCGCGACGAGGAGCGTGCCCCACGCTGCGTCTGACTGCTGCAACTTTGTGTTGATACCGATCAAAGCCTCAATGATCGAAGGTGATGTCTCCGTGAAGAATTCGAGTTCCTTATAATGGAGCGCCTTGGCATAGGCGTGGTACTTGAGAGCATACTCTCCGAGGATACTGTTCTCGATCGGTAGCCGTTGGTCTTCATGTTCCATAAATTCGCACAGGTTCAATAACCTGTGTATTAGCTCTGATGGTGCTGTCGGCGACGTAATCGCATAGTCAATCGCCCGAACTAGATCCTCCTGTGACATTGTTGAGGGTCGCACTTCTGGAACCACAACTACCCACGCACCTGGTACTGCTCGTAGAGATCTCGCCAACATGAAATGAATGCTGCGTTGAATAATTCCCTCGCCAAAGGGGGATGAACATCGACCAGGCTCATACATGCGCGCAAAGCATGAGAGGGCGATTCCTTCATGAACTCTACCGAAAGGCGGTGATTCCATCCCAGCCAATCTTCTCTGGTTGAAATCTGAGATGTGTCCCATGCCTGCTTCAGATGCTGCTGATTGACAGTCATCTTGGCAGCCTCCGCGGGCGCAGAGAACTCTGGTGCCTTGTTGCTCTCGTTCATGCTGCAATAAATGCTGAGTGAGAACCCCTCCACTAGAAAAAGTCACTTACATGTACTCTAGAGTCCCTAGCTCTTGCGGCAAGCGCTCTCCGTTGAGCAACTTAGATACAAGACTCTCATACTTGGGGTGCGGAATTCTGTGGCGTAACAGTGCCTATACGCCCCGTCAGTACGCAAAAAATGGGCCCGGTGAGGTAGAAATGAAACCTTGTTTATGGTAGGCACAAATATGGCGAAATCTGATCCTAGCTGGACAAGCAGCGAACACAGGGTGTCGAGCACGGCCATTCTCAATTCGTTGTTTGAAGAGGTAAGCACCCGCACAAGCGGGTGGATGATACGCGACGCGTGGTCCGAGAAGTTAACCCGACTCGAAAGCCCATCTATTGTTACGATTGCGCGTTTACGCAGAGCCGTCGAGGCATCAGATCGCTCATAGGTCCTCACAATGATGGGAATGACGAGATGCAAATATTCCTCGATATTCGAGCCGAACGTTAAGAACGCGTCGAACACCTTGATCTGCGTCGCCGAGCGCTTGTCGCTCAATTCCCCGTCGAACACCTTCAGGATGAGCGGCAGGATCGTCGGTAGGAACGGTCTGAACTCCGCGTCAAGTGCTTTGCCTAGTGATTCGATAAGCGACACCAGCGGGAGCTGCAGGGACTGGTTTTCCCAGAGGTCCGTCACGAGCGCAAAGATATCGGGCATATACTTGCGGACATGTTGCTTGATGATTCCGATGAGGATAGCGAGCTGCTGTAAGTGAAACTCTTGCAAACGTGCGGCAGAATTACGTGTCACAGCTGCAAAGGCCGGAATGATCTAGCAGAACATGGTTAGACTGACTCTCACCATCCACATACGGTGCTCCCTTACCTGGGGCAAGAACGTGATGCATTTGAGGCCTTGCGTCTTGAATATTGACATTATGGCTTCAATGACGGTATGGTGTTGGGTGCTCAGCGACTGGTCCTTCAGAATTCCGAGCAGTGCATTGACGACCACCGTCTGATAGTAGTCGTCCGAAGCTGAGGATGTCGTATATGTGAGATTGATCGCCGCTGCTGCGGGTGTTTGGGCCTCGTTCGATTCCTCGTCGGGCTTACTCTGCGATATAGCGTCAGATTTCGACTCTCCCTGGTTGGGTAAACACTACGGACCTTGCGTCTGTAAGGGTCAAGTGCACCTATGATCCCGAGGACCTTTATGACTTCCCGCCGTACTGATGAGTTTGACTCGCTCTTCAAAATCCGCCCAAAGATCTGCAACAGCTGTGGATATTCCACAAGCGGTTGGATAACATATCCCGCACTTGAGCACACCTGTCCAAGTGCGTGTAGGGCAGCATCGCGCTTTGCAACACTCGGGTCGGCGAGCTTTATGAGGATGATCTCCATCAATTCGGGAACGTGCGGGTTCACGTCCTCTCCGCCAACGCAGGCCAGCTCTCCGAGACACATCAGTACGTTGGCCGCGACAGTGGCGTTGGGATCGTTGGCCTTGAGTAGAAGCACGCGTAGCATCGGGAGCGCGTAAGGCTTGATTAAGCGTTGTGTGGCGCTTACGAGGAGTGTCAAAAGCCTGGTGCATTCTTCGCGATTACGCCTGGGTATCATGTCCTCAACCTTTGGGCCGAGTATAACCAGGAAGAGGCAATACTCACGTAATGGTTGAGTATTCAAGTTCCGTGAGCAGTTGTATGAGGGATTTGCGTAGAGAAGGCATGACATAGGCCGGATTGTGCAGCGCAAGACGCCCAATGAGGCCAACTGCTGTCTCACGATTCTCGAAGACTTCGTCGTTTAGCGCGATGAATAGAGAGCGGACATTTTCCGCCTGCGCCAGGTGTTTGTCGAACTGTTCATGTAGATTTGCCAAAACAGCCTGCCGGATTGTTGCGTCTGAACACCAGCGATCAGATTATTCGCGACCCCATCGCAGAGTGTGACGAACCTGGGTCGGCGATACCCACTGTGAGCAGCTTATCGATGACGTCGCTAATGATCTCGATAGAGTTATTGCTTCCCTGGAAGCTGATAGGATCACGCCTGAAGACACTGCAGCACGTGAGGGCTGCTGCCCTCCGTACTTCCAGATGGTCTTCTTCGAGATACGGAAGCGCACAATTACGCACAAACTCGTTGAGAACATGCCCTACGACTCGGGTAAACATCTCCGGTATCAATGGTCTAGTAGAAACATACCGCTGAAATCGAATTCGCCGAGGATGGTAAGCGCTAAGGTAATCACTTCGGGGCTTTTCGTTGTTCCGGCGTTCTGGTAGTCACGTTAGACTATAGACAACGTATAGGAAGGTAATCCCAACCTGAGATGCGTTGAGGTCCCGAGAAATAGTGGAAACATTTCCCCGTATAAGCACTGGTGGTGCACCAAGAGGTTTGTACGGCTTGTCACTGAGGATCATCGACAGCATATCCAGTAGGCGATCTATGGAATAGAATTAGATGGTAGCCGACAGGAATGTACGGAGACTTGCCTTGTATAGTTTTCAAGAGAGGAGGAATGTTCTTCGCAATTTCTATCAATGCATGATGGAGAGGTTCACTCAGTCCACATGCAAACATCAGGTCGAGCTGGTCGTGCAGGAGCTTTGTTAAGTTCGGACCGACTGCCGCGGCCAACATCCCGACGCATTGAAACATGGGTTCTTCCGACGGTGCCTTCTTCCTGATATATAATAAGGCGAGACCGACGTCAACGCAGATATCTGTAGCCTACCCTCGGTTCTGCAAGCCAAGCTTGACCTGCTGCATGATGGAGTCAAGGAATGGCTTCATGTCGCTGCCAACAGCTTTTGCAATGTGTCCAATGGCGATGAACGCTTCAACGATTGCGGTCAGAATAGACAAGGTAGAGCGAAGCGCCAGGCGTACCAAACGATCGCTCGTGAGATTTGCTGAGAAGTGTAAGGAGATGGCCCATTGCTTTGTGGAGAAAGTGTTCGCTAAAAGTTTGCGTGTCGTACACGGCAAGGGTAGGAATAAGGGTGATGACCATTTTCCGCACCAAGGGGTCCCGGGAAGTCCGGAAGCGTAAGATACTTTCTGCTGTGTCCATGAAGTTCTCGCGCATGAACTGAGATAGTTAAGAATTGGAATGGCGCTCGTATAGCAGGTAGGCTTACCATGCCACCATGAAGTAGTAACTCCCGGTATGTAAGCAGTGACCCGTGAATGATCTCAGGTTGATTCGTCTTGAGTCCGGCCTGAGCATCGGTGAGGATCTTCAAGAGATGGGCGCTCCTTCCCTGGCGCTCTCTTTGGGCAATGATCTCGAGACACGCGGCAAGAAGTTCTGCTGCACCTTCTCGGACGATCACGCGCGGGTCTCGAAGAGGCATAAGGATCTTGTCGAATACGAGGTCAATGTGTGAATGGAAGTAGCCGGGGCTATTCCGGGCGAGTTCCTTCAAAATGAGCACACCGGCATACCGACCAGGCTCCTGCTTGTCCCCTTGCAGCAAGCCGATGGCAGCAGGCACTTCGTAGTCCATAAAGTGCTCCCCAAATGCTACGCCGCCGATCTCAGCTATTTGTCCGAGAGTCTTAGACGCAGCAAGCATGACGTTGAGGTCGCTATTAGGCAAAAGGGACTTGACATAATTGTAGAAGCGGAAAAGATTTTGTTTGAATTCGATGGTCTCTTCTCCGTCCACGTCGAGGAGATGGTCTGGGACGGTCAGGCTTTGCAGGTTGTGTCATAACGGAAGGCGCGCACCGATGGCCAAGATACCACCCAATTTATCATGGTTGTGAGGACTATGCACAAGATCGAATAGTCGTTGATTGATAGAGTCCTCCCATAGTTTGGCTGCGGCATCCGAGGACATTTCGACTACCTTTGTGGCGACCTAAGGAGGGGCGTCTATTGAGCATACGGGCCAAGACCGGAGCGGGAGAAGACATACATATCGGCGCAAGTCTAGAGCAGACTGAAGACGAGTCTCTGGAATTTTGCTCCTGAGACCGATGAAAATAGAATTGAGTATGTCCGTCTGCTGTGAGACTGACGGAGTGGCCATTGTGGAGAGCGCGACCACGAACGGGAAAGGAACGGTGACACCGAGGTTACCTCAGGCACGGTATTAGCGCTTTGGGATAACGTAAGTCAGATATCCGGGCCGTGACGGGCCGGAGATGAAGGGATTTAGAACTGGAAATTGAGTCAACAAGGTATTTGACACCGCCTGATATTAAAGCGAGACAGTGGTCCAAGCTCAAGCGCTGTCGGTGGATGCCCTCTCAGGCTAAAAGTCTCCCGCGACATGAGTCGTGGTTAGTAAAACACATTAGTAGCAGTCGCTGCAGTCCATCATTGTGCGGCGCGATGGCCTGCTCATGTATTGTAACCACTGCATCTTGTTTGATGTATCTCATACGGTTCTCCCTCAATGTGATTTGATTCACCTTTGCTTCAGGCCAAGTGTTCTACAAGAAACAGGTTCGAAAACTTGTATTCATAAGCTACCGTGACTCCAATGACCCCCATCTTCACAAATTCCATGGCAAGCTATTGCCCTTGATTGTGACCGTCCGCCGAACAGTGGCAATAATGACAATAGAGTCCCTGCGCAGCTACAGCTGCCTACGACGAGAGCAGGTGGCGTATCGCCTGGAGTGGACGCACACTAGAGCTCAATTCAGACATCATTGCTGAGATTCTCGTGGCTGCGCGTGTCATGCCGTCATGGCAGGCCTGCAAAATGGAGGGCACAAGTTGGACTGGCACAGTGGAGGAGAACATAAGAAATGTGTTACCTCTATTTGTGTATAAGACCTGCCACCTCCAGGCACTTCACCTCCTTGATTTCTATCCTGCGGGCCCAAGAGGCAGCTGGAAGCCGGAATCCTTTCGTTCTTGGGATGAGGTGGTTAGTCGGACGTCCCGGCTGTAAGTGGAAAGATAAGCAAGGAGTGAAAACGAGATGGACGAGGGAAACAATAACAAGGCACGGCTGGAAAATGATGCGGATAGCAGTTCCGTGATGTCGACATGAGCCGGGCCTCAAGGAGGACAGAAAGAGGTATAAAAAGCTCGAAGGTCAAAGCATCGCAGACAACAGTTCCGCAACAAGACAACCGGGCGAGGAGGATTGCAGAGGGGAGGATACAAGCAGTCGAATGCGAGATGTTTTTATGAACAAATGCGCAATCTACTGATAGGATGCTGCTCCTACAATGAACAGAGGGGTCTTATATATGAGCTGAAGTTTCTTATCTACAAAGAGGGGGCTAATTTAGCTAGCGACAGAGCCCACACGGCAATGTACAACAAAAAGTAGCTTAAAAAGAGGGTCGGGCGAAAGAAATGAAGAGTGGGTAGCTGGAGGGAACAGATACCAGATCCAGAATGAGCAGTGTTCATCAAACAACAAAGGGAAGTTAGGACTGGTCCAGCACAAATGAAATGCTGGAAATGTAGCAGAAAAGAAATCAACAAAGAGCGGGTTGCCTAGGAAAGAGCATGAAACAAGGTGCGGCGAAGTGGTAGGATGATATGATCGACGTCAGCCAAGTGGGAGAGGGTCAGGTCTTCGGATAAGGTTGCTCGGACACTCTGAAAGGGCTATCATGCTAACTTATCCTCACATGCTTCAGGCGGCCAGCTGTACCTGTAGATATCGTGACGTATGAGCCAGAGGGTGATCTGTTAGCCACAGACGCCACAGCTGTCCTGACTGACGGTGTCGCAACAGCAAAGACCAGGTGTATCCCAGAATGCAGAGTGAGGAGAGCCGACCGAGGATGCCCGAAGCACCTTGAACTTGAAGGGCTGCTGTGTTGACGAGTGCCACGTAGTCACACTGGCAGGTAGCCGGGGCCCGTGAAGCTCGGGCCCCGTGAAGGTGGATCGTGTGATGAGTACAATAGAACATGAACAATGAACAAACGGATCATCCATGTGAAATCCGGATTAGCACTCATTCGGTCGTTTTCCCAGATTCATAAGCCATAAGCGGCACGACTGCGGCACGTTTGGATCATAATTAAATTTCTTTTTTTGCGGGGGTTGACGACTATCTCTAACCCCGTATCCCGGAGTCCCGGTCCGGGCTCCCCTTTGGCACCTTCATTCTCGCTCTGTTGGTTCTATGACATGTCTTCGCACACCAACGGTGACTCCCTTCGTCAACGCGCAACTGCTAACGGGGCTTCATCAAAAACACTGATCCCGACAAACAGCGTTACAACCAAGGATGGCGTCGTCAAAGTTAGGATTGACCCAACTTTGATGGTAGGAGACGTCGTGAAGCAGCTCGTCGCAAACCTGCAGATCAAGCAACCCCCTTCCGATTTTGCGCTCAGAGACGAGGGCGAAGAGCTGGTCACGAACGAAAACTTGAGAAAGATGATAAAGTCGAAGGCCAAGCTGAAGTAAGTGGTAAAACTTCCCAGAATCCCACCCAAGTTTCACAACCTCTCTCTTCAGGCTCGTCAATTCCGCCGCCGTCGAGGCGCAGGAGATCTACGACAAACTTCTCCTTCGCGATGAAAAGAGTTTTCGATTGGCCCTCTTTTCTCTCCATCGCTTCCTTCGCGTACGCTATCATCATTCAGTTACTCCAGTGCACCATCCTGAAGAGACTCCCAGGAAGAGGATTTTGCAAATGAGTTTCTCAAGCGTGATGGTGTTCGTGTGTTGGTTGACGTCATCACGTCTAGTCATGGGAACACTCTTGCGGTACGTGCCTTGTCCCTCCTATTGCTTGTCCTGCCTTCATTTTGGCAATAGTATGCCCTCACGGCAATGAAAAACTTGATGGATCTCGAGTACGGGTGGGCAACTCTCGACAGCAATTTTATCTTCAAAGTGGTTCAGATTATAGCGACTCCCCAATCGCTTATCAATGTCTGCCGTCCTGCCACTGCCATCCTTAAACGCCTTGTCGAAGCGGACCCTGCGAGCGCACCGGGCCCACTCGTAGCGAGTTCGAGCCGTGCCCCTCCAGTAGCACCCGTCGGCTCTGTCTATCGCTACGGGTTTGATGTTGTCTACGAGCAGATGCGCAAAGAGCCGGGTCTCCTCGAAACTGTTGTCAGTCGGCTGGGCACCGCAGACACTGCACTGGCGCTGAATAGGTGCGAGCCTGCGGTCTACATGGGTGCCGCAACGATAGTCTAATCTTCTGAGTTGCATTAGCGTCATGTTAATTAATTCGCTCCTGGCGCACGCCACAGATACATGGTGGGAAGCCTTCATTTCGCAGCTAGAGCGGCTTAATACACGCAAAGCGATCATCGTAAGTCCTGCCGTGCCCTGTGGCGTAAGATGTCCTCACAGCGTCTTCACACAGCGCCTCATGGGTTCTCACACCATCGAGGACCTGACTTCTTGTGTTCTCGACTTTCAGGGCAACATGGCACGCGTAATTTATCGCAAGAAGACGACACTTGTTGAACCAGATGTTGAGGAAACTCACGCCACCGCACTCGATTATATCTGGACAAACTCACGTTTGCAAGCCGAGACAGCGCCAGATGGCTCGACACTGACATGGCGCCAGCTTGGGTTCGCATCAGAGAACCTAAGTCACGAGTTTACCGAAACAGGAGTACTCGGGCTCGATTGTCTGGTGAGCCCTGCGCTTTGGCACGAAGGAGCTTCGTTAACACCCACCGCAAAAGAAAAACTTTGTGCAGGGCGACCCAGATTATTTTTCGAAGGTTGTGCAAGAGCAAAATTCCCGGCCGCCGCAGCGGCGGTGTCCTCTCGCACGTGCATCGAACGAGGTCGTCGAGCTTCTGTCAGAATATTGGGGTGTTTTGGCTCCTGGATGCATGTTTTCCTCGTCGATACGATTGGCGAGGATATTCCTGATATTATCGTGACTTCGCAGATGCGACTTCTCCCGTCTTCCAACCTTTCTTCCTCAACTTCTACAAGGTCCACGCACTTGCTACCAACTTCTTCCTCCAAATGTGGAATGAGAGTGGTGCTGCATTAGGTGACTTTACCAGGGTAGTCGCCCTTGTGCGAAGCCAGTGCGTGTTCCCGAAAGTCACAAGAAAATCCCATTAACGCATGTCCGCACGCAGAATGAAGGTCGCGCTGCGCCAGGAGCATTTGCGCCCCTGGCACGAGATGGTGCAGGACTTCTCTGAGTGCGAATATCGTGGCGTGCGCGATCGACAGATGAAAGAGCTCGAGGAGGAGGACGACCTGCTGAGCAAAATACCCGTGCGCAACCTGCGCTCAAAGCTCCTCAAAGAATCCAAAGAGTTCGTCCGTCAGCAACGCATCCACTGTCTCATGCAGGGCGCGTGGTTCCTCAACGCGATCCCAGTCTCTGAGCCGAATCCACGACGGCCGGCGCGGCCATGGCGATTCATGCGTCTCGTGTGTGCCCTCCCTGCAACGCGCATCCCTATCCTAACCCTCCACACAGGATAACGGCTTGAAATACCTGCACTACGTCGACAGCCAGTCCAAGTTCCCCGTACGCGGCGGGCTCGAGGACCTCCCCGATCGTATGGATATCACGACCGTCACAGAAATCGCCACGGTGAACTGCGCCCCGCCGTCGTCGTCGGACGGCAGCGCGGGGGCCACAGGCTCCGAGCGGCTCCCCGCATCCCCTCTGTCCTTTTCGCTGATCACGCCGGAGGGCTCGCTGGCCAACGTGATCGCTCCGGACGTGTCGCGCTGGGCGGACTGGACAGACGGGCTGAACATGCTCCGGCGGGACGGCGGGCACGTCTCGTCGGAGGAGACGT
>Ga0307509_10007621_pt1 | contig 14078 bp, 9 predicted proteins | sample 10_EM_MG_FD_202245 | JGI IMG/M metagenome (GOLD analysis project Ga0307509, IMG submission 202245) | Populus trichocarpa ectomycorrhiza microbial communities from riparian zone in the Pacific Northwest, United States - 10_EM | ecosystem: Host-associated > Plants > Roots > Unclassified | place... | reverse complement strand
CATCTATTTTATGATTGATCCAGAAAAGAAGCTAGATGGTAACAATGAAGTGAAGAGGGATTTGGAAACTCAACAAGCTTACCGGTAAGAACACCAGCCCATGCAAGAAACCAAGAAGAACCAGTGCGAGGTACATTTGGAAGTAGTAGACCTGCAGAACACGAGAGGGAGATGTTAAACAAACTGGGAAATATTGGCTCTTGTGATGGGAATTTGAATGGAGGGACACTAACCACAAAAACTTCCGTCCTTGAGAAGCAAAGAACAATCACGCCAACTAGCTTTGTTAACGTGATGCCACTGCAAAATTACATGGCAGAGACCATTTTTCAATAAGATGGTTGTGATTAATACAGAACTCCACGTTGAAATAAAAGTAGGTGATTTGAGCTAAGAATCATGTTTGCAATGATCTATGCATTAATGGGGTGTGAAAGACATTATAATTTTTCCCTTTCTTGCCTTTCTATTTTTAAAATTTACTTCTTTTATGGTGTATCTCTTGGAAAAAGGGAGACTGCATCAAACTTCTTTAAATAACATGTGAGTGGCGCATGTTATGTGATCTTCCCACAATATAATAAAATTATCATAAATCAAGCCGCCTTGATTTTTTAATTTTATTTTTATCTTCCGATGATCTTTGGGTGATTTTTTAGGAAAACACGTGACTTGCAAGTGATATTTAATGATTAAGATGGACAGAATCTAACAGAAGGGGAAGTGCCAATCAAAAGACCCTATAATTTGTGGGTTGAAATCAGAAAATAATAATTCAAGAGGTGTCAATCAAATCGGCCTATAGTTGCATTATCGCTAATTTGTAAGTATCAACAGAGTGGGCAGCACGGAGGTCTCAGCAATCTAGTTCATAATATGAGCCAGAGGGAAAAGAGGAACCTGAAGACAGAAGCTCCCATTGTACCCAAAGCATCCCTTACTCGCTGGTCTCTATCACCACAACTCACCTGTTTAAGAACATGAAGCCAAAGAAAAGGTGTGACAGTGCATCAAGAAAACCTTAGAGCCGAAAGCATGAAGTTTCCACATTCGGGAGGGAAACAAATTCCCTTGTTGCGTTATTAATTAACTACTAGTGAATTAAATATTCTGATGCGATATGTAATGGGTTCTAAATCACATGTTAACTACCAAGCCAAAATAACCAGATGCAGATTCCATCTATTTTTCTTTTAACTGAATGAAATGAAAGAATGAATTTGAAGTTCCATTGAAGGAAAGTAGACAATATACAAATAAAATGGAGAATGATGTGATGCTAACCGAGAAAGCATGTGTTATATGCACACAAAACTCAACACCAATGCCCACTGACATGACAAGGTTGACAACAGAGACTGCATTCAGTTGAATATTCAGAATTGCCATCACACCCTGTGGAGTTTCATCTTGTAAGCAGAGAGATTATACTTGGGCAGAACAAGTTAATTATTGCAAATAAAATGAAAAATACATAGATAATGATAAAGGAAGCAGAGTTACCATCAGATCCACGACTATCATTGCCAACACCAGCAAAATGATCGCAGAATTCCATAAACTACATTTTAAAGAAAGTTAGGAAACAAAATAATCACGAAGTCATTCTCCAATACAGCAGTTCATTTGGAAAGAAGAACCGAACACTGAAGCCAGTATGTTTTTGTCAATGAAAAGGTGAATATGGGTAAATAGAACACTGACCTGCAAGTGATGACCAAGCAAACAACAAATACAGCTCCTGGTACATCACCAAATAAATTGAGGCTTTATAGAAGAGAAAATGACTAACAGTTATACTAAACCAAATAATTCATTTGGATTTGTTAAAAACCAAATAACAATAAAGGTTTAAGGTACAAATATGCATCAGTAAATGTTTTACTCAGACAGCCCACACACTGCTTTTTTGTTTCAGATCTCCGGGTCATTATCATCAAACCACTGTGTGATACATTTAATGATTAAAGATATAGGCACAGGTAGTACAAAATCAACAAAACAATCTTTTAAAGGCTTGAAATTTTGTTGAATACAAGTATAGAAGAATAATAAACAAATGCCTAGCTCCTCAGCAAAAAAAAAAAAAGTAATTTGTGAAATAAAGAGAAGACAGGTTGTCTTCAAGAATGCAAGAAAGTGAGGTAAAAACCCCAAGCATGCAATCCATGAACTCCTCACAAAAAAGAACATGCCAGTTTAAGGATTTCTAAAGATTACTAACCAATAGCTATGGCAAGGTTGATCAATGCGGTCCTCCATATATCAAGGTATTGTTCAAAAAACATATAAAATACAGAGTATGGGAAGATCTCCATCTGCACCAGAAAACAAATATCATTTAAGAGACAGCCTTACTAGCATACAGCCAACTATGAGACAAGTCTTCTGCAAAAAATAAATTCATAAAAAACCAGTCCTTCAATGAGCACAGAGCTAGTATCATACAAAAGAAGCAACAAAAGTTGACCCTCCTATCATAGGGGAAAAACAAGATTAAAAAATCCGACAAGGATAATTTATTTTAAAAAATATAGCATCGGTCAGACCATGTGGTATTCACTTTCTCTGATTTTTTACCTTCAAAGAATCAGAAACCCTCGAACTGAACTCTCGAGCAGCCCTCATTGAATTGACGTAGTCAATCTAGAATGAGATGCAGAAAATGTTAAGGTCTTTACACAGGAACAAGAAACATATCACATTGAGCAAAATTTACCATTAGAAATCACTTCCTACCTGCTTGTTAAGAGGTGTGTGATATGTGCGGAAGGATGATGCTTGAATAACACCATTCTCGTAGCCTGAAAAGGAGAGAGGGGGGTGAGGAATTTATACCCATTCAAATAAGAAGCAACCATATGGCATGCAGACGAACTATTTTAATGCATGCATTTGTGTTTGCAACTTTCCCTAAATTTACTGAACTGGATTGAAAGAACAAATTTCCAACTCAGCAAACCTTGCAGATCTATACTGCTAGTGTAAGCACCATGGCCACCTTTGGCACAATCAGCAGAGGGCAAAGCATTGAGGAACAATGGGAGTTTCTCCTTGAATTGTGATGTAGATGGACGATCATTATTCAGATCGGAGTGACGGAAGCACTGAAAAATTCCAAGAGTTATTAGTAGTTGATCCTGCTATAAATGAGAAATGATAGATGCTACTGCCTTGATAATTGACAGTCAAGCACAAATCATTTCAAAGGTAAATGGGCAGAAAATTGTTTAATAAAATTTCAAGAAGAACAGAATGTGGATTACCGTAGTACAATCTTTGCACACCCCACCAAGACCACATGAGCCTGTATCAGATGAACAACAAGGAAACTGGGCGACACAGGAAAAAAGAATCAGCTTCAGCATTATTCAGTGGTATGTAATGAGAATAAATAATGACACCAATGAGAAGCAATAAGAAGAAGAGCAGAAAATGAAAAGGTACATTTTCATCGCAAAATTCCCATAATTACCATGGTCACACCACACAATCATCTGCAATAATCAGCAACATGGGCTTGCAATTGGCCTTATATTGAACACTGGTGGTGCCATTACCATTTGATTTTAAGCCATTACATATAAAAAATATTACACAGTGAAAGTAGATATCTGAGATTAAATTCATATCTTATGTCTTTCCACAACAAAATCCATAATAGAATTTAATGACCATATGAACTGCATAGGAAGTGGCAGCCATGTGACCATCATAATAGGCAAAAATATGCTCAAATTTTCATGCCAGAATTAAAGCCAGCTTCTGTGAAAGATTATAAAACAACCTGATCATCAGGGGGGCAATAACTCCCATTTGTGAACTTCCTACAGCATCCAAAAGCTTCTGGAGATATCCATACAAGAAAATCATCAAGCCATGAAGCAGCTGGCATAGCTATATAGGTAGATTCTGGTGTTAATGATGCTCTTGCAATCTACAGCAGCATGAAGACAAAAGATTCTTGTCAGAGGAAATACAACCATTCCAACAATTAATGCCCGTAAGGCGTAAATATCAGAGTGATGTTCATTAGATAAGAAAAGGAATAAAGATTCACCTCATTTAAAAGAGATTTTGAACCGCATTGGCTGATGGAGCACAACTGATTTGTATGACTTGATTCTGAGCTGTGGGTGCAGTATCATCACTTCAAAGATCAAAGCAAGGAAAGGGAAATTATGCAAAAAAGCAATGGAATTACCTATAATTGTAGTTCTTAACTACAAAATATAGCGGTGGGCCAATTCTGAGATACTCTGAAACATTATTAAAATAACCCTGCATGAATCAAAATATCACATGTTTAACTCGCCAGACAACAATAGAACACCATATCAGATGTATGTAGCAAGTTATAAAGCAGTATCAAGAAACTGAACCTGAAGATATGAGTCCTGAGGAAGAACAATTTGTTGTTCCAAACCAGGTTCAACTCGAGTGGTTAATGCCTACTTGGTCCATAAATATGACAAGTTAAAGTAAGACACCTAAGAGGCACCTAAAGAAATAGGAATATGAGAGAGTAATCTTGAGCATCTCACTATGCAGGCCAATGTGAAAGCAGCAAAGATGGAAATGACTGCTATCTTAACTCCCCAAAGACTGAGTATGGGTGCATGGATCTCCTACAAGACAAGAATGTCAATTTGATTAGTGAATAATGCTCAGCAGCAACACCCATTCTTCAATAAGAAAATTGAGCACCTAATCTTAAACTAGCATTTGAAAAGATGTAACTTCTATGAACATTTCATAATATCAAGTTGGTACCCTCATATAACGTGCCAGCAATCCAGGTCTTCTCCCACCAATTCCTAATCATTCACATTGCATTTTCAATCAGAAACCATTTTGAGTTTACTATAAGGAATAAAACAACGCGGTTAATGAAACCATGTAGAAAATGAGGTAATGCATCAAATAAATATGACTTGTAAATAACCTCTTAACAAATACCTTTAGGAGTGTCTGCATATGATGATGAAATTTTCATACACGGAATGCAATCGACTCTCTTATCCTCCGCTCGCAAAAAATCAAAAACTATCAAAGCTACAAAAGCTGTAACTTGCAGAAGGAAGTCCAAAAGAACAGCAAGTGCTGCAAAAGAGGCATGACATAAAATGGTGTAATTATTTTGAAAAGAAAAGTGGAATAAAAATAATAAATGTCTTAAAGAAAAAGGATTAAAATATCCGACCAGCAAACATAGAGAACACACGGCATGCCGGCATAGGAATGAAACTTCCAGCTGCAAATGCTAAAACTTCAGATAGACTAGCAAGTGTGATGGATGGTCCAACTTCGACAAGAGCATTGCTTATTCGTCCTTCTAGTGGCAACTCCAATGGTTGCCGCTTAACAGCATGCACCAATATGCACATGTTATCCACCCCAACCTGATATGACAGAGAAGTTCAGTTAATTATAAGCTACAACACAGCTTTATCCAAAAAAGAAGAAGACAAAATCAGCTTTGAAATTAAAAAAAAAAGAGAGTAAGAATCCTAGATTAAAGAGAAGGTTATTCAATATAATATCTACCATTCAGAATAGAGATTATTTTGAAATAAAAGATTATAATATTTAGATTTCAGCTACTACGAGTCTCCAGATGAGTGTAATGGTCAGTCATTATGCAAGAAAGGTTATATGCGTGAATGTTTGGAAATTCTCCAAAGAGTTATGCTAAACCTCACAACAAACTTTAAGCAAAAGAGACAAATTGATTTATACAATGAGTGACAAATCATGCCATTGCATGTATGTGTGTCACTTTAGTGTAATCCTCTTCGTGTCATTTATCTTTACTCTTCTAATAACCCTAAACGTTTTGTGCAAACTGCACCTCTTGTTGGCTCAAGTCAAATGCAGCAGTTGAGAAAGCAGGTGGGATGGCAACTAGTTCATGCTCTTTTATCTTTGAACCTTTTACTTAGCTAATAAAAAGAGATAGGTAATCAAGATGCACTATAGCTAGTTAGAATTGAAGTAACCCATTAAAATCTCAGGCTCAATGATCAATGCGGCAAAATGATAACACCACATGAAGTCTAAATGTAGAAGAAAGAAACTTACAGCTAATACAAGAAAAGGAATAACTTCCATGATGATTAATGTAGACTTTACTCCAATGGCACTAAAAAATCCTACGGATCCAAGAACAGAGAGCATGACAAGCATAACTCCAGATAGACCAAGCAGCACCTGGAAGTCAACCAATCATATAAACTGAATGAAGGAAAGGGAAAAGTTCAAGAAAATATGAATATTTAATACAGAAAACCTCACATTCACAGAAATACAATAAAATACTATGTGATAGAATATGGGTTCTACACAGGGAGAGGGTAAAGTTCAAGCCATGTAAAAAAGAACATACCTTAGATGAAATGTAAAATGAAGATAAATGAGGTGCGTCACCCAGAGTAAGAGATATGTAGGCAAACATCACAAGATAGCTAATCTGAAATGGAAAAGGCATCAAAAGTTAGCTGCATAAGTAGCATACAACAAATAACTTGTTGTTTGCAAGCCCTGGGCATTTATCATTGCACTAAACAGTACCTTATTTAAAACCTAGAAATGGAAATGTTTTTTCTCTACCAAGAAGAGAGCTCACCAAAATAGTAATGACATCTGCGGTACTTTCCCTTTTTAATTCCTCCTCGATGGAGCTTTCCGATGAAAAAGAAAGGGTGAGATTCTTCGACTGCACCATTGGCAATAATTCGTTCTGTCACATAAAACACATGAGATGATTGAGATAAAATGAAGCAATGAAATGATGATACAGATATATGATATTAAATGGTCTAACTATTCAGGACGATACTTGCCCTTTGCAGCAGATCCAATATTAACAGAATGACACTTACAGTTTGGATCAGATGTCTAATATCATCTCACTTATTTCTGCTATCTGGAGCCCTTTTGTTTTGTTTTTACTGAATTATATCATCTTTCACTCATTTCTGTTTGTGTTTTGGTTCATTACCTTAATGAAATGAAAAGGATCAGATTTGTACTCTTAACAAAAGGATTCTGGCTACTAAGGAGGGTGGTCTATTGCTCAAACAGATCAGATCCTTTAGTGTTATCTTATTTCTCTCTCTTCTTATGTTTGTGTCAACAAATATTAATAACCATGAGACACAATTCGGTAAACATGTTTATAAAAAATGGAGATACATGTATGTTTCCAGGCACCATATACACAATCACTGGACTGAAACAAAGAACAAACCTTCACTAACTGAATAAAAGCCTTCTCCCAAGCAACAGCCTTATCAGTTTCATTCCCTTCTTTATCAATCACATTGTTTACTGGATAAGTTACAATAAATGCGGATGCCTGTCCCAGAGAAGTAGTCAGAGGATTATTATAGACTTCTGATCCAATTGTGTTTTCTATTTACAAGGAAAGGAAACAAATACCTCCGAATAATTATTCCCTGAGAAACCTCCCAAGGAAGTGCTTGGATCAAGGGGAGCTTTGAAGGCACTCCTACAAGTGTCTGCAGAGGTATAATGCTGAAATAACATGGTATCATCATAATAATCAGGCAGAGAATTATTGGAGCTGGGGGAAGGGGTGGAGAGGAAGACATGATTTTTGAGATAATTGTCTTCAAGCTTCCAAGAACATGGAACCTGAGACTAAAAAGATATACCTGGAGACAGTAATTCACATGCTCAACTCCTCCATAATTTTCAAGGTTTTGAGGATCCATTTGGAAGTACTGGGAGGGGAGGAGGGGAATATTAGTGAAGAATCAAAATCAAAATAAGTACACCTCTAGGTTCATCTTTCGTTATTGGAAACACATGCAACTGTAACAGTGGCAAGCCTTTAAGGAACCACTATAGTCCTATTAATATTGTTACCACTAACTAAGAATGGAACAAATTCGTTTTCACATATTTTTAAGCATTTCATTGCATACCAAAAAAACAAATAATCAAACAGAAACAAAAAAAAGCAACCTGTAGTACACTTTGAGTGGCACAATCTTTGTCCAGTGGCTTCATGCAAATATCAGTCAGAGATACCATTGATCCAGAGTAATTTGCACGGATTCCATCAACCTGTCAAAGCTGAACACTATTAACCTAAGAAATTTCAGATCATCCTTCTCCAATAGGAACATGGAAAAATAATCTAATAGAACAGCAAATGTAAACTCAATTGATGTTCCTGGCGATGCATGCAACAATCTGTTACCCTAAATTTCAAGAAAGTGAGTGATACCAGACAAAACGAATACCTTTTTTTGTATTTCAAAAAGTAATTTGATGTTGTCTTCTGTCACAATACTTGGCAATTTCTGTGCCCCGGCATCTGGAACAGTCGCTAGAATTAGCTGGAAAACATGTCACCAGTAGTTCTTTCCAGAATTAGAAGAGGAATAAAAATCTTGCAACTAACTAATCCAAATCAAGCAAACAAAATGGCATGCGGGTAAATTTTTATCATAAAAAATCAAATATCACAAAGCAATCAGAATACTGCATAGTGGTCTCTGTGCTCGAGCATTAAGAAATAAAAAAGGCAACTATCACATCCTGCGGGTATGACAATACACATGCATGCACATTATCATGATAAATACAGCATTTACTGGTGATAATGACAGATTTAGTCAACCTATTGCAGCCATTTTCATGGCAAAATTTTGTTACGATAAGGAAAGGCATAGCAAGAAACTGATGTTAACTGGTTTGCTGTATACAGGAAAGAAAGGGAGAGGAATTGTTCCACAAGTGATGACAACAAACAGGATCCAAGCCTTTGTGAGGCCTTGAAACTTATTTTCAGTCTCTAGAACCAGCATCTAGAAGAGTATATGTGCGAACATCAAAATAAAAGCACAGAAGGAAACTAGACTGGAAGCAAAAAATAAATAAGAAAAAAAATAAAATTGTAGAATACTGCAAAACCTGCTCAATTCTGTAGAAAGGGGCTAGGTGAGTGTCAAAAAAACGTTTCTCTTCAGCAACTTTACTCCCGGGCCCTACCCATAGCTGAAATAGTGCAAGTATTAGCAGTTAACTGGCATATGGAGAAAAGTAGCGCTAATAAGAGTATAATAATGAATACTAGATTAGACGGATTGCCCAGAACTTAAAGCACGGTCAAATGAGCAACAATATATACTTTTATGACTTCTCCAGCCGCACTCCTGAAGTAGAATATTGCCCCCAAATTTGTCACTTCCAAATGCATATTAGTATATCGTATGCATTTCAATAGATTCATTGAAATACACTAATTCTTTCCACAAATACTCGTCAATCTAGTTAATTCTAGCATTTGTTGGACCCAAAAATGTCAGCAGTAAAGACTGTAGAATGGTTAAATAATTAAAACACTCCCTTTCTTTAGGATTTAAACATAAAAGATGAAAGAAGCAATTTGTATGTTAAATTCTACCTTCTCAGGCCGTGTCTCCACCTTGAAACGGATGAGGCCTACACAAAGTAGAAGAATTACAGCCAATGACAAGCTCAACACAAGGATTGGATTTCTAGCAACCCATGTTCCATATCTCCTGAAATAGAAACAAACTAAAAGGGTAAAAAATAATTCAGCTACACTGATAGCGTTAATGGCATAGACAGTGGACCTGTAGAACTTTGACATATATCCTTGCACGATTGAAAGCTGTACCCTGCTTCCAGTTTGTGGAGAATCTTCAACCATCTGGAAATTAGTAGTTAAAAGAATTTAGTGGCAAGGAATTGGCCTATGAATTAAGGAATCGACCTACCGATCAGATTAAGGCAAAAAAAAACCTACAAAATCCACTCAATAAGAATAGCTAGGAAAATGGAGGCACCTGAGCAGGAAGGTTCTCATCCTTCTTCCTGATAACTTCACCACTGTCCTTGATATCCGACAGTGGATTCATTCTAGAAGTCTGGTTCCTTTCTCTTTTTCGATGAAACAAACCCCATCCCAAAAACATGGAAATCAATATAATATAAAGGATTGTTAGAGCAAAGTCGACACATTTGGCCTGCATGAGTTGAGCAATGAACAGTGAAACTGAATTAGAGGAACATATAAATACTTAAAAGTAACAAAATCAAGGCATGTCCAACGGTATTTTTCAGCAAATTACTCTGCGTCCAAACCAAAAAAATTAAATCAATGGAAAAGGATAAATTCAAAAGCTATATACTGGATGATAACTCGCCTTGAGAGATCCAATTCTCACTGCACAAGAACCCCCTTCGTGATGGGGAGGAGGAGCAGTATTGGCACAAACAGGAGATTGAGGGCAATCACCGCAAGAACAGCCCAACGAAATATCACCACATGAATATGTAGAAACATTCATGGGTTTTATTCCAGATGACTCAGGAGCAGTAGGCTTGAATGTCATAGCATATGGTGAGCCTGGCACATCAAGTGGGGCTCGTCTACCAATAAATGCATACCACTCTGCCAAAAAAAATCATGGCATAAGCACTATAACTTAAACAAAATCACAGAAAAATCATGCGGAAGCAATAAGTCAAGGAAACCTAAGAAACTACGACTCAAACTTCCTAGGAACACATAATCTTCCAGAATTTCAGTGCTGTCTGTCAATTGTGGTATGGTGAAAATGGAGGACACTCATCCATCAGGAGTTCTTCCTCTTGACAGAAATTCATTCTGAGGTAGCCCCCACTTCTCTGCTTCAACCCCACCTTCCAACAAAGTCTTCAAACCCAAAATCATCATCAACCACAGCCCATGCATATTAAGATCATGGGTACAAATATAAATGTCGTGTTAACTGCTTCAACAACACCCTCGTCATGTGTGAGAGATGGAGAGGCAGGGAGAGAAGAGACCAGATAGATGGGAGCAAGGAACCTAAAGCTGCAGCTTTAAAGTAAAAAATCACCTGTAAAATTTTGAGCACCAGCACCAATAAAATTTAGAGCTCGAGTGTTCATGGTCCCAAACTTTACGTCCTTGCAAGATTCATACAACCCTTCACCAAAAGCATCAGATGCATAAAAATCAATGCCACTCACGGTCAAATTGCCTTTAACCTGAAAAGAGAATAAAAAACCTCAAATAAATTACATTCTTCGACACAAAGAATTTCCAACAAGAATTCTAACAACCATAAGCTCAATCAAAAACACAATATTCAAAGAATAAGCTATAACAATTTCACATTTCCATTTTAAAATTTAGAACATTTTATTATGTGAGGAATAATAGAATTAAAAGGTACGTTATATGAAGATGCATTGATTCATTAACTAATTCATAGAACGGATTCAACACAAAGGAATTTCCCTAGCTCGTGATAATACAAGAACACAAAATATCTCTAGAAACCCAACCATACCACCAGGGGCTACAAACCTTAGCCGTAGTGGTGACATTGATAAACGTGCTCTGATGTGGAGAGCATGTAAGCTCACAGAACAAATTCAAAAAGTTTCTCAAACATGCTGGACAGCCAACCAGAAATGGAATTGCCTGGAAAACATTCATAAATTAATACATACACATACAAACACACATAAATATCGTTACTCTCAAACACCAAACACGAAGGCTATACTTGCTGAACTTGTGACCGTAACGTGTCGAACTGAGCTTCTGAACAACAAACATTGCCAGTAATTGTAGGACACAAGCTTTGGATCTTTTGTGAAAGCAAGTCATCTGGCTGAGAAACAACAAAAAAATAGTATATCCAAAAAAAAAAAAAAAAGCAAAACGCACCATCCAATTTAATTAAAAAAAAAAACAAAGAAAATCCAGATACCTTCACAGAAGGGGAACCATAAGGGCAGTTCAAAACTTTCCCATCTTCACGTGCTCCACAAATATCATACATTGCACAATATTCCTCTGAGTGTCTCTCCCTGCAAATCATTTCAAAAATAAATAAATCATCAACCTAATAAAATCCAACCCTTTTATTTTAAGCAAAAAAAAAAAAAAAGCTCACCTAGATACTGCATTCCGTGTCAGAAGCAACCGAGTATCAGACCTCTCCCCGCTGACTATAGATACAACAAATAACACCTGAACATGCACAAAATTCAGTCCTTAAGTGTATAGAAACTGAAGCAAAAAGACAACAAAAAAAGCCTCAACAGAAGTTCGTCATTACATACACACACTATAAGTCGCAGTAAATCGAATGCTTCATTTTCTTTAATTTTGAATAAATCTTAAATTCTACGAGCAAATTATAGTAATTCTAATTTTTCACTGGGAAGAAGAAACGAAAAGAACTTAAGTTTTTTTCTTATTTTTTCATCAAATTTTATCATATATATTTTTTTAAAAAATTCTCGAAATGGACACATCTAAGAGGAAAAGGGGAAAAAAAGTGATGAAAAAAGAAAGGAAAAGAAAAATCTCGCCTGAAAGAAAGAAATCCAAAGCAGAAGAAGCTTCATTGTCTTGCTTGAGAACTCCATTGCAATCAGCGTCATGAACTCCGCCGTTAATTACAGTATCTGTTCATGGAGAGAAAGAGAGGGTGGGGGGGGAGCGTAGTTGCGCTTGTAATTTGTAATGAGAGTCAAAAGTGTCGGAATTTATAGTTATTATACGATAGCAGTGGTTCTCAATTCTCTGGAAGCTGGCACTTGCAGCAGCATTCACTGTATTCTAAATGTTTTTTATGATTTTGATGTATTAATATTAAGAATAAAATTAAAAAAAATATTTTAATGTATTTTTAAATAATAAGTATTTAAAAAAAAAAAAAAACTTTATATCACGTTACCAAATAAACACCAAAGCTCGGGTCTCAAAATAAGTGGAATTAATCCAAGAATGTTTTAAAAAAAACAATTAAATGATGATGATTCCTGGTATTTCTCTGGCCTCTGCAATACAGATTACAGACTTCAGTTTTTTCGAAAATATTTTTAAGAATAATTTTTAAAATGGTCATGATCTCCCAACTAAAATGAGTTGCAGGAAAAAAACAAATATAGATTTAATTAAATTTCCTCTAAAACCATTTTTGCCGACACGGTTCTCTAGCCATTTCTTGCCATTGGAAGAAATCATATGTGTGGCTTTGGTGTTGATATTTGATTTACAAACAAGAGAAGATGAAAGGTTTTTTTTTTTTTAATCTAATATGACAAATAAACTCCATGAGCAAGGGGCTATATAGGTAATTTTGAATTGATGAGGTGGCATTCGTTTAGCAAAAAGTCATAAGATTTGGAATTTGGATTCGTAAGGTTGATTTTATTTATTTATTAATATGGGTGTTTGTACGGTTTGTATATATTTTGATTAATTTTATAAATTTTTAAAATTAACGATTATATAAACTTCCAATGACTTTGAAAAAACTTGAATTTATAACCATTAAAAAACAAACTCAAGACCTGACTAGTTGATTAATTTTTTTATTTTGACTGAAAATGAAATTGTTGAAGCTAGACACTCGACATTATCGTCCTTTTTCTTGTTCTTTGTCTTTTATTTTATTATTTTTCATCTACATTTGATTGAGATCTTGAAATAAAAAAAGTTAGAGATAATAAAAAAAAAATTAAAACATGTTTCTTTGTTTTTTTTCAAATATTAAAATTCATTTTAAAATAATTTTTTATCTCGATCTCTTTCATCAAGCGTGTTTTTTCCTCTTTAACTTTTTATACTTTATGATCCTGTTTATTTGTTTTTGTGTTTTAAAAATATTTTTTAAAAAAATAATTTTTTTTATTTTTTTTTATTTTAAATTAATTAATTTTTTATTTTATTTTTGATAATTTTAATGCTCTGATATTAAAAATAATTTTTAAAAAATAAAAAAATATATTTTTTAATAATTTTCTAACTAAAAAACAACATAACTACATTTCCAAACACATGACATGACATGTGACACTAGGTAGACGCAAGGATTTCTAAATGAATTTTTGACAAACAAAAATGTTTTGTTCCACTGGCAAGAAGGAGTGCAGTTGAGGTGCACACTTGTCTCTTTGCCGCGCTTTCCCGTTCTCTCCCAGTGTGAACCATTTCTCAGCTTGGGATTGAGTGCAAGCAAGTAGGTAGGTGAAAGGGACGCATTGCAATTGCC
>Ga0307509_10007620_pt1 | contig 14079 bp, 19 predicted proteins | sample 10_EM_MG_FD_202245 | JGI IMG/M metagenome (GOLD analysis project Ga0307509, IMG submission 202245) | Populus trichocarpa ectomycorrhiza microbial communities from riparian zone in the Pacific Northwest, United States - 10_EM | ecosystem: Host-associated > Plants > Roots > Unclassified | place... | reverse complement strand
ATTGCAACTTGATTGTTGCCACTTGTGGTCAACCAGACACGACACTTTACCACAAAATGATGTTTTGACATAAAACTCTATAATCAGGGTCATTATTGAGGTTTCGGGTTGCAACCAGACGCACCCTTAGCCCTATCCTAACGAAAAAGCTGATTCTCCAGCCACTATACCAACTACCCCTCTCTACCGATAACCAAAACGGATCGATCCTAAAAATAAAAAAAAGGTTAGCCCCCCCCGCCCCCTACTCCCGCAGGAAACAATACAAAACTACTCGTACATTACTCCGCAAATTTCTAATTGATTTTCTATGACGTAATGAGACTATCGGCACTGCTCGGAATTGTGTTGGTATAATCGCCTGGAGTATGATACTAGAGTATCTGGTATATGACCACGAGTGATTCCCGATGACCCTCACTATCGAGCCCATATATTGACATCGCCTCCTTTCTTTCCTCTTTTTCTTCGCCTTCCCCTTCCAATTGATCCAGAGCCACTCTACTCTCCACTCTCATAATACACCTGGCACTTTTGACACTACTGTTACCGTACCACGGAGGGCAGCAGGATTTAGGGTAATCATGGAAGAGTGGAGAAGGCTGTCAAGGGGTTAGTTCATGGGATTCTCAGCTATTCTGGTGGGTTATATTGTGTCAGGAATCCCTGATAGGTACTCGTAGTTGTGGTACGGTAGTTGCGCGTGTGGATGGGGTTGTGCTAGGAGCATATAGTGTCACTTGCAAATTAGTAAGCCTGGGAGCATACCCCACCGCAACTACCGTACTGGTGGTCTAAATACCGCATGGTATCGTGCACTGGTGGAAAATCTATGCTATTGTAGGGATGCTGCTCGAGTACTGCTCCTATCCCTCCATCAAGCACTTTCAGGTAAAGGACTCCTCATCAAGGACCTCGGCACCTATATCCTTCATCCACGATGGCACGAATGACAAACCTAGCCCACTAACAATCAGATAGACCCCACAAAAATTCACTTCAACTTCCATGCTAAAGATTTGGTAGACCAAGGATGATAATATACATGACATAACGCCACTACAGTACATTTTCCACCACTCCCCCACAGTCGCCTCCAGCCAGCCACTCACAATTTACCAAGAATCTCAAGCGGGCAGAAGAAAAGAAGGAAATTTTTTTTTTTTACAAATGACAAGCGTAGTCTTATCCTACAGAACGAACGTTTCCGCGGCCACCATCGCTGTCCAGTGAAAGATGTAAAAGCAATCCGAAACGCCACTCCTTCCGACCCATTCTCCAAGCCTGCACAAGAAAGAAAAGTGAGGGGGGCAAGGAGGTTAAAAAGAGAAAAAATAATAGCATGGGATACGGCGGTAGTAATCAACCACTCAAAGCCTCTTATATTCCATCCACTCCGAAATCGGAACATCGAACCTGCACCCTCTATCAAGCCACCAATCTCTCGCCTCCCTCCCACCACCAATAGCGTCTTCAAGCGCCGCTTCAATATCACATACACAATATTCGACTCTGAGGCCGGAACTGCTCCACCATTGGAGAACATCGGGGCGGTTGAACTTTGTGGCATCGACAAGGACCTCCTTGTCGTAAACCAGTCTGAGGCCGCTCTTCTTCCACCATTCTAGGACTTCGACTTCACCTCGGTAGGAAGCTCCCTTGAGCGCGTGCAGATAGTTTAGTGTGAGGCCGCTGTTTTTCCACCATTCGAGAACAGCGAGGTGACCAAAGGAGGAGGCGACGTCCATGACCAGGCCGTAGCGGAGAGGAAGCCCCGAAGATTTCCACCATTGGAGAACGTGAATGTGACCCTCTCTCGACGCATCGTTGAGGGGCTCCTCGTTATATTCTCTCGGGAATGGGTTAGGGAGGTCAGGGGATGAGGCTTCGAGCCACCAGGAAAGAACCTTTGGCTGACCGTAGTAAGATGCGATAGTGGGGATATTGAGAGATGGCTCGGAATAAACCCTGAGCAAGTCGTGAGGGTGGTTCGTCCAGAAGAAGGTAAGGAGATCAGTGTATGCGAAGCGTAACATAGCTTTTGCCCCAAACTTTGTAACCTTCTCAGCCGGATAGACCATTAAAAAGCTGCTGACATATTCCACCGACCCGGAGAGAATTGCATAATCTAGCTTTGTTCCATTCATAGCCCAGTCAGCACTACGCCGAAGCTTCGTACGAATTCCCAATGCAGTTGACAGCTCCCAATCGTTCAACGTCTCGAATATATCCGCCCACAGCTCCGGCGGCAGTAGGGGAAGATTGGCATTTTGCGGGGGAGGGGTATCGATAGGGGGCGGGGCATTGTCCAGCTCGTGGTTGTCCATTTCAAGGTCGGGATCGCCATTACTACTGTTATCACCATTGTTAATTTGGTTTGGGTATTCGGCGAAAGAGGATGAGGTTGAGAGCGGAGGTGTAATGCGGGGGGTATGGTGTCGTTGTAAAGAAAGGTCAGTGCGGTGGGATAGCTCGTGTACTGCTAGTCTGAATGCGAGCTCGATGGTTTCGCCGCATGTTGGAAGGGAGCGCAGGGAGAGGAGGAGGGAGAGTTCGTCCCGAGACATCCGGCGATAAGCTGCTGCAATTGTTTCCTGTTCGGCCGTTCGCCGAGCTTTAGTGCCTGACCGCATTTACACTAAACAATGGGGGAACAGAGCAGAGGGGAGATCAAGTTTGCTGGTGGGGGTGGATAGATGGATAGCAATGAGGAGAGGAGGAGGAGGAGAATTCACTTTCATGTGGGGTGAGAGAGGAAGCAATAATAGAAGGGAAGGAAGGGGGGGGGATGAGAGAGGCCTACCTGTAGCTCATGTTCGTCCGTGAGAGCACAACCAAACCCTCCATCTTGACCTCCAAACTTTCTAGTGCCCACATGGCCTTGTTCCCCGCCGTTGTCCATAGAAAAGATCATATTCACCCCCATCTCATCAGGCAGCAAAGCAAAACGACCAACCGATAACCGGAGGTAAAAAGGAGGACTAATTTATGGTGGTTAAAAAGAAAAATCTGTCAGGCGAGGAGAAACGAAAGGTGTAAAAGAGGGGAGAAAATGAAGTATTATAGAAGGAGGGTGTACGGTAGGCTAAGGGTGAAGGGAGGAATGCTGATGGCAACTTTATCGGACGAATGCCAGACGAAATGTCTCGCATTATCGCCACAATGTCATTAAGTAAGAGCAAGTCCCCATTGGTTTCTTTTCTTTTCTTTTCTTTTTTCTCCCCCCCTTCTCCCCCCTTTTGATAATATCCGATTCGCGCAACGCTCAACTCACCGGCTCCCTATGATTTCACCGCACCGCGAAGCTACGAGTACTCGTGCGTCCAGTGCTCGAGTACCGGTACAGTATATACTGTACTCGAGTATGATACGAGCACAGTGTCCCGGCTAGGGTTAGGTAAGTGTAAAAAAATTACTAAGATTAGACCGATCAGCCATTGGTAACAATAAGATAGTCCATGAAGTGTCTACTCGGACGGCCAAATTGAAGTCGGACACTCTGTATACTATAGGAAGTTGAGGCTTTGGTGTCCAGCCGCGCGAGTACTCGTACTGTACCGGTACCGGTATTTGGATGGGGTATCGTATCTATGCCGAGCCGGTATGCATTTTTTCGTGCTCAGCTACCGTAACTTATGATCAGCGAAACTCAGCCGCTTCTAACCGCAAGTGCCCTTTCTACTTGTAGATACGGTACTGCCCACCGTTTTCATTCGCACTTTACTACTCATATTATAGTTTCCAGCGGGGGCCTTTCTGTGAGCCTATTTCTTTTTCCCCCAAGGGTTGGTCGGGTCCAACCGATTGGCTGGATGGGAGCTGGTCGAGACCGTTAACAGGCTGTGGGCTGCGAGTACTCGAGCACATACCCGTACATAGCAGTCACGGTCCTAAACGATAGGAAAGTGGGCCCGGTACCGTACTCGAGTACACTCTAGCCAAGGTGAGAATGTGATATGACCGAGTCAATTTTCAAGACCGGCTGGAGTGTCCCAATTAATTTGTGGCCAGCGCCTTTCTTCCTAGCGGGCGTGTATCCATAGAGCACCAATGCACCAATGGCGATGGATAATCAAGCGTGTGGAGGATATTCTGAATGGATCCCATTGGCCTCTACAGTGATTCGGCTACCCTTTATGAGCGGGCGGCCATCGCTGCCCCCCCCCCCCCGCCGCGTACCCTCACGACCACCTTACCGTATCGTTTCCTGGAGCATTTGCACCAGACTTCAGCAAACAGGAATCTAGACTAACTTACCCCAAGGTCACCACTGCCGTTCGGTGCATATTCTCGTTTCTTATTATCACACAAAACTCATCATAGCGAGATTTCCAATTGCGCTTCACAAACAAAATCCCATGCAATTCATCCGGAATATCCCGCCTCCCCCACTCCAAGCTTCCGCTCATAGATCATCACTCGATAAGTCTACCCCCCCCCCTCTTATCATTGGCGGAAGCGGTAACTAGGCAAAAAAGCGCATTTGTGCCCAATCACAAGCTAACAACCAAAGCACCAGAAAGAAGGAAGGGAAGGGGGGGGAAGGAAAAAAGCCAGAACACAAACGTTTGTCCGAGCCGTAACTCCCATTTCATGGAAACACCGGCAGCGCACCACCACTATCCACCCTTAGAAAATGGCAACAAAACATCACAAGAGATAAAGCCTTGACCGGCCGTACATAAGCTGGCTCAAGCCCCATCGCCAACATCGTGGAGCTGAGGCTTGAGATTGAGCTAGCTCATATACCGCTTATGCGGCTATACGTAAGATGCGAAAGTCCAAAGAAAAAGTTAGAACTTACTATCTCGGAAACCCCAATCTGTCGTCCCGTCCAGCAATTGTGGATCCCTCCGGCACAGCCCAGAGAATGAACGGGCCACCACCCCCCCTAAATTTCTCTGGACTGTTGAGCGTCCCCGGACGTCTCCAATGCCCCAGAATCATGTTATTCCCAGGCAACATTACACCCTCGTATGTCCATTGGTGGCTGTGATAAGATTTCTGGAACTCGATGTGTTTCCAGACGCCGTTATATCTAAGCGTCGGATCCAGCTTCGTCGAGGATATTTTTCCGTGGGTTATTGTGAAGGTTTGAATGTCACAGCCTGAGCCTTGGAATTCATTGTGACTAATCATGGAGAGGGTCATGTCTACTAATGGGCCATCTGAAAGGTCGTGGAGCTGGGGGAGGATGTTTCGTTGCGCGTATGCTTGAGTTTTGGTAAGTACCAAGTATCATGTCTTGAGAAGAGGATACAAACCATAGGCTCCATACCATTTCGATGGTATTATCTGACGGGGTCCCATATAGTCGCTGAGTTTTCCTTCCCACCAAGAGGGATACTCGTGCGGTTGCATCAAACGCTTCTGATAAAGTATATTCGACCCCGAATCCTTGTGTATGTGATAGATGAAGTACTTGGCAAGCGCCTCAATGACTTGGAATTGAGGATATCCATCGAAGCTCACCGCAGGGGTGCTGTGCACCATGGTGTGCAGGTTATAGAGGTCTTTCTCTTCCGGAAGCTGAAGCAATGGCGTCATCAAGACATTGACAGCGGCGGCCAATGCGTAGTTGTTACTCCGCCCCTCGAGTAGTCCCAATGTGCCATCTGGGCGCTTTAAACTGTCTAGAATCTTAAAATTCATCCCAGCGATCTCTTTTGTCTCGGACTTGTATCCCCGAGCATCTGCTCGATCCGGAAGGAGCATTAGCAATTCCGCCAAAACAAGAGCCACCAAAAGTCTAATCTTATGGACAAATCAATGGAGAAGAGAGAATAAAGGAGTAGACACGGGCAAATCGGGCTGGACTGCAAAGAACTAAGGTCGATTGGGCCCACCGTGCAATAAATCCCAGATAATTTCCAGGGCCTCCGCCTCCTCTGATAAATTTCCAGTTTCGGGCTCCGCGCGTGGTACGCCCCGTAGGATTAGTTTTTGTCTCAATTGGTAGGCGTGTTTCCAGTCGTAGAGTTTGCCAGGAACCTTGAAAGAGGGTTCATCATAGATGCTTAGAAGCTTTGCCCGCCAAACTACCTGGTCATCCCGAACGACGCTATTGAAGATATGGCAAACAAGACAAAAGTTACAGAGGTCTATGTCCGAGAGCTCGCTTGCGATGAGCTTCAGTATCTAGTCAAGTTTTAGCAAAGCACGGTGGGCACTGTCGGTCTGAGAGAGCTCAGAGGAAGAGGTGGTTGTGGGGCTTACCTCTGGAGGGAAGGACCGCAAAGTCATGGGGGGCGAAAAAGTCTTATCACCGGAGATAATGAATGGTCTAATAGACGAATCGCGGGGTGGGCCCGATGCGCGGGCAAAGTTAGGGCTGTAACCGATGCCGGTTAGCACCTAAAAACACACGCCAGAGGCGGCTGTCGTGCGCCAACGCAGAGGGGGAGTCGATATCTGTCTGTCCACACACTCCGCGTTAATTACCTGAGTTCCGGAGGAAGAAAAGAAGAAGAGGCTTTTCTACCAAAATGAAAATTCAGGCACAGGTGAAAGCCAGGTTTTTGGTTTGGGTAGGTGTTCCCTTTGTTATAGGGAGAGAGGGGTGGCAAGAGGTGGGGAAATATACATGATATCGAAGGCGAGATCTGATAACTGCGGTTTCGGGGGTGCACTGTATGATTCGTTCACTCGAGACATACTCGAGTACGGTAGTAGGTACCATAGGTATCCGTAGGCCCCTAGCCAGCTCCCACCAGAAATCTCCTCGGGCCTCGCATATACCGGTATACATACTCGGGCGCAAATTAAAGATCCGGAAAAAGTGACAAACAAAATGTATGGTTGCAACACAGATATTTCAAGTCACTTTTTCCGGATCTTTAATCTGCGCCCGAGTACTAGGGCAATAGCTAGAGCTGTACTGTACTCGAGTACAGTACTTGTGGGCCATGCACTGTTGAAACAGCTCACGAGAGTTTATCGCCTTCCAAGAATGCCAGCCCCCGCTTGGTGCATCCCTGACCACGGTACCAACCATCGCAAGTATTTGGCCTATTGCTCTCTGAGGGGTGATGCATGGTTCCGTTAGATTGAGTCCCCTGTTTGACATGTATTATTTCTTTCGGCAGTTTAGGATCATGATTGGAAAATCCCAAAGGCTTTCGAGTCCCGCCCGATTTGCACTGGGAAATGGAGGGAATGAAAGGTGCAGAATATTGTGAGGGTGTCAACACAGAACTTTAGTCTGCATGAGAGGTTCATTCCTACACAACTTGTGAGCATTCACTAGGAGCGACGGGTTCTGTCAGAATCGAGCAACCTCGAAACACGCACAATCTATAACACAGCCTGGCGGGCGCGACCGATGGTGCATAGCTCCATGAGCCTCACCATCGTGAAGTTTCAACATGCGAACGGAAGATCCGTCACAGTGGTTCATCCCCCCCCTCCACATCTCCAAATTTATTTCCCCGCAATCTCCATCCACAACAGCAGAAAGAAGGGTGGAGAACTCGAGTACTGTACTCGAGTAACACCCGTCGCCACTTTTAAGCTATTTCCTGGACATTTGCCTATTCTACGAGTAAGGTATCCCATGTCTTTGCGCCAAGACATCCGGATACTTTGAGAAACGAGCATGCTGATCATCACACCCCACTTGATAACCCACACTCTATCCCCCTTCCACTCCCTGCTTTTTTGGACCAAACCCCGGTGCTCCGGAGACCTTGGGCCACCCACCAACCACAAAGCTCTGAAATGCGGCTTGCATCCTGGAAAGCAGATTTTGGCGCGAAAGATAGGTGGTACGGTGGTTCTTGACATGGTTTTATTGGTGCTCGTTAATGTTGGGGTGTTAGGATGACCATCTTCCTTGTGGAATTGGTTGCTCGTAATACCGGTAGGGAGGTTGCCACCATCGAAAGGTGCTAGCTGTGTGTGTTTCCGAGGGCCAGGGGCCAGGGGACTCATTTTGCCAGTGATAACATGTGGGGTTGTGGGTGGGGATTGGTTGGATCCTCCTCTGGAAGAAATCTGACGAGTGATAATTTGTGATGGGTGGTGAGCCACTGTAAGTTAAATGTACAAAGGGCAATAGGTACTGATCATATGAGGCTCATAAAGTTTTTCCTTTTCCTTTTCTATTTGGCTCCATCTAGCATAGCTTAAATTCAGGCCGAGAGGCGGTACCGTAGTGAGGATTAACTTTGAACGATCGATGGGATCGGGTTGATGGGGCATTATGGGAGGATAGGGAGAGCAAAATCTTGGTACTCGAGTAGTGTACAACATACAACTAAGTGATGGCTACTCCTAAGCATGTGCTTGAGTCACAGATCAAAGCTGATCTAGGAGCAGTGAGCAGCCCCCGGGAAGGCGAGTCTAGAGGCCACCCTCTCTCGCACCTAACTTCTGGTAGACTACAGGTAAAATCGGGCCATGAGCCCAGTGAAGCACACATTAATGCTAAAATGCATGTCTTACTGGGCCACGCGAGGAGGAATATGATAGCAAAGCGAAACAAAGTAGAAGATTAGGCTACTCGAGTACAGGTGGCCCTAGTCCCGTTCGACGGTGCTCGAGTAGTCCGCCCCGTCCAAAGGCGAGAGCTTTTCGTGTTTCGTCCATCCTCACCCTATCTTGGACGGACTGGGAGACTGAAAGCCACTGCTATCATGGCGCCATTTTTCCCTGACAACCATCCATCTCCTCCAAGCACCTGGCCGCAGAACCTCATCTGCTCACAGCTTGGCATTTCTCGCTTGTGATGATCAGATAAGACAACGAACGCATTAAATTTATTCGGGACGAAGCGACCAAACACTTGCACAGGCCGAGGCCAGACGCGGCTGGCCCAAGTTACGAATGGCATAAATTTACATTACGGTGCCATACTTCACCCTTCCTGCTGACATTCCTCTCTCTACCCCCTTCAACTACGGGCACCGAACACCTCTTTTCCATGGCATCTGAACCTCCTTCTTCAACTGCATTGTCAACTACAACCGCCAATGCCCCGTCACTGGTAACAGCATCATCGTCAAAAGGATTGCCTCCTTCGCCACCAACGCCATCATCGCCAACAACTTCGCCCTCCGGCTTCAGCTATCCGTTTGCTGCTGCACCCGACATAAGTAATTATTTCACTCCATCCAATCAATCCATTCCATAAGCCTAGTAAAATGCTGACGGGGAATTCCCAGTCCGATCAAACCAAAAAGATGCCTACTACCAAGGCGTTCTCCTAGAACAACTGTCGACTATTCTTCGCAAGATATATGGTAACCCTCCATTTGTTTCCCCTGCCCTGATTCCTTTTCCACCGAATTGAATCCGAACAGCACGGCTAACCCCCCCCCCCAACGAATAGGAGCTCGCATCCTACACAAGTACAGTCTCGAGACAAAGACATTTACTGACCTACTCTACCTCTCCCTCACCACGCTCCGTAATGCCCGTACCCTCGGCGAGGAGTACTGCGACATTCTACACGTCGAGTCCTCGACCTCAAAGTTGCCAGCGCTACGATGTCGCCTAGGATTTATCCTGACAACTATTCTGGTCCCATACTTCATTACAAAGTCCCTTCCTCGCTTCCGCTCGCGATTACGCCAGAACCTTCAATCTTCACTCTCTGCACAACAATTGGACATAAAACCGGCCACCTACACCGCCCGCATCAAAACTTACTTCCTTGAAAACCTCGACACCCTAACTTCCAGTGAGAACCTCCTGGCCGTGCACTTGGGCCTCTTCTACTTCACGGGCGCCTACTACCACCTATCAAAGCGCATCTGGGGCCTCCGTTATATCTTCACGAAGCGGCTCCTCCCGCACGAGCAGCGGGTCGGATATGAGGTACTCGGACTCCTTCTACTGGCACAATTAGTCACGCAGGGCTACTTTCACGTCTCTTCCACATTTTCTCACTCCTCCACTATTACCCAAGAGGGGGAAGGTGTGAACCTGGTTACAAATGGATTGTCCGGAGGGGTTGTGACGAATCCTGATACCCATGCTCCCGATCCAGGTCGGAGTGGGCCAAAATATGACCTCGAGGACGAGAAGGTTATGAGATTTATGAGTGGGGATTCGGGCAGGAAGTGTACGCTTTGTCTGGAGAGTATGAAGGATCCTACAGCAACGGGTTGCGGGCATGTGTTTTGTTGGAGTTGTATTAGTGAATGGTGTCGTAGTAAGGTAATTATACTACCCCTCCCGATGATAACTGGTGGGATTATGCTGATCACTTGTGTAGCCTGAGTGTCCATTGTGCAGACAGTCTGCGTTTGTACAGCATTTGCTCCCGCTGAGGTGCTGATATCCTTATGTGGAGATGTTTTTTCCTTTTTTTCACGGAGTAATCATACAGTAGTGAGTTTAATTGGCAGGAACGTCGATTTGGAGGAAAAAATAATGAAATGTTTTGGATACACTTCTCTTGAGATTTCTGTTTTATGATAGTTTCTATTTCATTGGGCGCTCTTGCAGCCATCGTCATCACCATACCATCTTCCAACTCGGGTTTGGAGCCTTTTTTCATTTTCCACTTGCGTGATTCCCTTTGGCACGAAGGAGATTATGGAATGCACACTGGATATCAAACGCAGCTAGAATCTAGGCGCGGTAACTAGCTACAATAAAAATACCGTATAGGAACCAACTCGCAGAGCACCCACTGTGCTCTACTGTCCTCAAATGCCAACACCATCAACCAACTCCGTTAATAATAACTTGTAAAATTATAAAAACCTTTCCCATCCGCTAGATCTATCACAAACCAACCCGAAAGAGGACCTCCTTCTGCTTCCCCTTCTTCTTCCTCCCTCCACCCCCGCTTCCGTTCCCAGCATCACCGCCATTTCCCTCCAGGTCACTAACCTCCGCAGATCCAACTCCACTCCCAGTCCCAGCACTCCTCCCCCAAGGATCAACCGTGGGCGCCGGTGCGCCATGTTCCCGCCGCCTAATAGGTCCCCAACCTGGTGGTGGTGGGGGCTTCGTTGGTAGAGAGGGGAAGTCCTCTCTGTGTGCGGATGTGATGCCCAGGAGAGCAGAGGAGGCAACGGGGGGGCCGGAAGGAGCAACCCATGGTGTTGGCGCATGTGCACCCGGGCCAGAGCGGTTCACCGAATGGGGTGGGGCACGGGAGGCAGATTGGGATTGTGGTGGAGGGGGAGGGGGGGGAGTTGCGGCTGCGGAGCCCCAGGCGCCTTGGCGGGCGGTGGTGCTACGGGCTGAATGGGAGGTTGACGACTTTAGCTTCAAGACGCGGGAGGAGGAGGCTTGGGTTAGGGGGAAGGAAGAGGAGCCGGAGGAGGAGGCACCAGCGAAGGGGGGGTAGTCTTCGTCCTATTTGGCGTTAGCTTTAGGAAAGAGGTAGGATCAGCAGGGGTTTATACAATTGCCTTCCGGTTATTCCATGCCTTCAGTAGGCCTTGCTTCTTTCCTTCGTCTTCGTAGAGGTCTGCTAGTTCTTTGATCAATTTCCCTAGGTCCAGGGCTTTGACGTCAAAGAGAGACCAGAACTGTTTTCGCTTAGTCATTGATGCAGACATGGACCAGAGAAGGGTAGATACCAATTCGACAAGTTCTCCTGCTGAGATTTTACCTTGACGGTACGAACTCACATGGTCCTTGAAGGATTCGAGCTTGGGTTGGTTGTAGCGGAGCATGGTGTTTGCGCGCTCTATTACGGCGCCATGGTGACTGAATGTATTTCATTAGCTGTAAATTTTAAGAATGAAGGAAGGAGTTGGTTTACACTCTCCGATTATCGCCAGCTATGGGCCCGCTCCTGCTGGAGGGAGGTTCCGCCTGCACTCTAGGAGCAGCCAATGGCGGGAACGCAGCTTCCGCGGTGGAGGTGTCAGCCGGCCGAGGCGGTGGTCTAGGTGGTGGTGTGGGCACATTCACTCCAACAGCCTGGGCAAAAGCTCGAGTAATACTTACAGGTGGCTGTGTCGCCGCCCTCGCAGTTGCTTGTGCAGAAGGCCTAATCACGGGTGGGGGTTCGGTCAACCGTCCGCCGAATGTTCTCGGAGTGGTTGATTGAGCGCTCTGGACCGCAAGAGTCCTATGGAATGCTAATTCCGCTCGGCTCATTTGCTGCTCTGTCCGGATTGGTTCCTCGATTTCCATCCTACCGCGACCACGGCCGCCGCCACCGCCTCGGCGGTTTTGGCCGTGGTATGACCTATCTTCAAGTGTCCTCATGTCTATTCTCCTTGCATCTCGTAGTGCGCCTTTTGAAAATAGGTTAGGGTGGGCTTCGAGTTGGTGGGCCTTTAGGTCCATCTCACTGTCAAACACGACGAACTTTTTATCCAGACACTCTTGCTCCCCGCACATAAAATGGTCGTCACTGAAGTGGATTAGTAACGAATCGTAGTCGACGTAGTATTGCTGCTGGGCGCTGGGATTTGTGCGATCACAGAGAAAGCAGCGTTCGTGTTTCTCCCTGCAATGTACATAGAGTTCGTCCGAAGAGTAGAAACGCTGGCGACAAAAGGCGCACTCCGGATGGCCTTTGAAACCACTTTGGTTCTCACTGCCGGGCTGATCGTCCCCTACACGTTCGTGCTTGCGGAGCTCTTGCGTGGTAAAAAGTGTGTGTTCGTGGGTAAAAACTTTCTTGTTGCGGGAACAGAGGTCACTGTGATTTATTAGTATTTGTGTGATGGGAACGAAGGGTCTAATGTACCATAGGACACGGCCATGTGCCGTCCTAACGTGATGGTTGAGGTCTGGCCATCCTCGGCAGGCACGGTCACAGTCGGGATCGGGGCAATTGTAACGTAATAGCAATCTCGTCTCGTCTAGGATAGTTTGGTTCTCGAATTTCACTCCCAGAGTGTCGTCCCTATTTATGATTTCTTCATCATTGAATTCCTGGAACCTTTTGCTCTCTGTGCTGGAGAAGATGACCCATTCCGATTCAGTCTGGAGGGATATTAGACCAAGACCTGTCTAGTAGAATACAAAGGTTGAACACTTACTCTACAATGAGCACACGCTTTGGTCTTATACAACGCCCGCATACGAAGTGCACATATGTGGCATGTAACGTGGTTACAGGGTGCAATGGAAGAATACTGTACTGGGTCCGCACAGATGAAGCAAACAGCGGAGTCTGGGTCTGAAGCAGCATCGTCCGCATCCGGCCTAACCTCCCTTCTAGCCGTCATTGAAGCTCGAATAAGATCCACTTGAGTTTGTCTGTCAACTGGTTGGTCTGATTCTCCGGGAGGCGGGCGTCCAATTCTTCCACTCCCCCCCCTCCTATCACCGCGAGGTTCACGGTCTGGCGTATTGTCGACCCTATCCCCATTGCTGCGATTACCCCTACCCCCTCTATTTCCTCGCCTTTGCCCCCTGCTGCCTCCTCGGGGGGTGTCCGTCAAGGTTTGGTTTTGGGTGGGTGCTAGGGTGTCCGTTCCTGACGACATTTTTTACTGATTTCTCTGAGAGCAACGGTGGGGGTGAAGCAGGAGCCAAGGCAAAATTGATGGCGAGGGTATCTTCGCAGCCTATGGTTGGGCAATTTGATGTGGAGGAGGATGATTGTGAGTTGTGGAGAGGAGGAAGGAAGGTTAGTTGGAATGCACTGCCGGTAGCTAGACATTGGGTTAGGGTCCACCGACTGGTACAAAGGTGTGTCATTTGGTGAATTACCCTCGCCACCATGACTCTTATTGCTGGTAATGCCGGTATGAGGGCGTTGGTGTCAGTCCAGGTGTACTCGTAGGGTAAGCGATTGTTGCCATGGGTACCGTAATTCGTACTAGCGCCTGCACAATACTGGTATGGTGCCGGCACCTTATAATCGACCTTGAGTGCCACCCCGAGTGGAAAACTAGTCCCAATATAGTAAGCGACCTTACTACTTTAGGTAATATAATATATATTTCATATTAATCAGCCAAAACTTTTTTTCTCCATACAAGTGCCAACCCCCAGGTGCATACAAATTTTGCCTTGCCTTTAAGAGCCATTATCTCCTTGACTGGTGTAACGATGGAAAATATGATGCCGACCCAAAAATAGATGATGACTAAGGCCGCCTCAGTATTTTTCAGTGATGGTGTGCGTAGGCATGATCACATAGCAAATATTAGCTAT
>Ga0307509_10007618_pt1 | contig 14083 bp, 15 predicted proteins | sample 10_EM_MG_FD_202245 | JGI IMG/M metagenome (GOLD analysis project Ga0307509, IMG submission 202245) | Populus trichocarpa ectomycorrhiza microbial communities from riparian zone in the Pacific Northwest, United States - 10_EM | ecosystem: Host-associated > Plants > Roots > Unclassified | place... | reverse complement strand
TAATTTCTTGCAGGAAGAGTAAGCATTTAACCGTGGTGTTTATGTACCGATATTCATAAGAATATTTAGTGGCGGACGGAAGCTCAACGGGATTATTTACCTGCACCGTATTTCCGATCCTCGAATGGGAGGCACCGCAAAAAAGAATCTCAGGGTATTCAGGGAGATCTGCGGCGACAAGAATCTTGGCCATGTTCGAATTGTCACCACCAACTGGAACCTCGTCGACGAGAAGCAGGGAAATTCCCGTCAAGTGGCCTTGGCTGAAGGGGCCTTCAAACCCCTTATCGATGCGCAAGCTGAATTATGTCGCCACGATAAAGGCCTCGAGTCAGCTTTGTTGATTATGTCGCAGCTCATCCACCAAGAACCGGTGACGATGAAGATACAAGAGGAACTTAATGCTGGCCGGAACATGGGAGACACGTCTGCGGGTGCAGTGATCATCGAAGAGATGGAGGAAGTGAAAAAGAAACACAACAGGGAGTTGGAAGTGTTGAAGAAGGAGTTGGAGGATGCATCCAAGGCAAATGACGAGGAATTGAGAACTGAGCTAGCAGAAGAACGTCGGAAGCTCGAGGAGATGATAGCGCGCGCGGAGGAGGACCAGAAGACATTGAAGAAGAGACGGACGCTTCAGTGGACACAACCCACGTTTGCTGCACATGAGCAATGGGGCCGGAGGAGCAACTCGACGGGTGAGGAGCCTTGGAGACAAGAGGAACGAACTCTGCCTAGTCGAAATTCTGATTTTTTGGCAACTGGGGCTGCCGCTATGACTGGGCTCGTCTGTGTGGCAGTTGGAGCTGCGGCACCTGTAGCTGTGGTCGCCGCGGTAGGAGTTGGCATGGCAATATCGATAGCAAACCACTGAGCGCCTGGTTTATTGTGCTATATCTATAACAAATGATTCATGATCCTTGTCGGGTATGGAAATGCAGCGAGCTGCCATTCCTTCTTACCAACAAGTTGCGCCATCGCACTATCACCATTGTATGCTCATCATTTCGTTCTCGTTATTGTTCTTTATGCCCTCGCTGTCATGTATTGTTATCTGGCGAGTTTTATGTTTGGATCCCAGGATCATGTTGACAATAGATGCAGAAATTGCTGTATGTCGACGCCGTAAGAAACCGCCTACTCCTTTGACCAATTATTGAAGTGGTCAGAGTGGTGATAATCAATTTTATGGACGGCGGTTTTCCATGAGATTGCGCTGGAGCGCCACGAGGTCGTCTCCCCACAGATCAGAATTACTGGTGCATTATAGAACCAAGACAGAATGGTTGTGGTCAGGCATCTGAAGCTTACCCGGATGGAATATCTTGAATTGTGCACTCTGGAAATGAGATGGAACGCTAGATGAGTCCGTCATTTTTCTATGTATTCAGACTTCGTCAACTTTGTAGATCTCTAAAGGAAGTTGGTGCGATGCTCACTGGAATGGGTATCTTCACGCCGAGAATCTATACATCATCCAATGGCGACTGGCCCAGGTTTATTCGAGAACGTCGGATTGACTGGTGAAACAGTGTACGGTCGCGTCAAAAACCACTCCTCACATGCTAAACCACACTCACATTCATGTCTCGTTGCTCTCTATCAGTCACTGGGTGGATCCAACTTGCCACTCAAGGTTAGTTATCAAAAGGCGGCGTACGAGATTGGGACGAAATTCAAATTTCAATCAAACCCCAGTCTAAATCAGTGAAAACATTTGGCAGTTTGCACGATCCATACTATCATCATCGTGTGCAAAATACCCACATTGGAAACAGCGTATGGAAAACACGTTCGATTCCTACCAAAAATATAGAATAAGTAAAACAACTCCCGAACAAACAAAACCAAAAAGAAAGACAAAAAGAAAAACACAGCCATAGTAAAAGAAAAAAAGGTAGTTCACCAATTGTCATATCGATCATCTAAAACTGGAACTTGGAGCCTGGAGTGAATGCTTGGGGATCGGTCGGTGCGGGATGCCAGGTTAAGGTTGGCGTTGGGGCGATGTATGGCTGTTCGAACCAAAGAGGACAGGGACATAAGTATAAGCACCACCTCGAACGAGAGACTTGAGGAAAGAAAAGAAAGGAGGAGCACGTACAATCAAACCCCCCTCCATTGTCTCCAGCTTCTGGTTATTAATCTGCTCCCTCAAAATCCATCAGCACAAATGATGTGACACCTCCGAATGACAACAAAAAGGCAAAAAGACACCAAAAATGGCATAGCATCCTCGAAGGTAGCCTTCACCTTACCCGCAACCTTCTCACCCACCAGCGCCAGCCCGTATCGTCCAACCTCTCACACGCCTAATAATTCCCGACCACTTGCATCCCCTCTGACTCCGCGTGTTGGGTAGCATTCATTCGTTCATTCCATAAAAATTCAAGATGATATCCATATCCGCAAAGAAAATGAAGGTCCAGGTCCAAGGAGCACCAGAAAAGCCGCGAGGATGGAACGATAAATTCAAGGAGAAGGAACCAATCAAAAAAACCATAAAACGATACATTAACCTCTTATCACAACAAAATAGAGCAGGAAACAGAGATCATACCAGATCAAGTCCAATTTCCATCATAAGGCTGAAACTCGTCCAATGGTGGAGTAAGGGAACAGCGTCGGCGATGTTAACAGGACCACGAGTTGTCCCCGATTTTCCACCCAGTTCCCATGTGCCTGGTTGGTGTGAGTGTTTCACAGCGTAAAATAAAGATCTTGGAGTAAGCTTGTGTATGATGGGATGTTGCAGTGGACGACCGTCGACTTTTGAGAAAGAAGGTGCTTTGTTTGATTTAGGAGTCAAAATGATCCCGAAGTAAATAATACGTCATGTTTGGGAAGCATTATTGCCGAAAACGACGCGATAGACAACACATACAGAATCCACCTCTCTTCATTTTAACAGCGCTGCGCACTTTTGACATTATCCTCGAAGTAAGCCTGAGCGGCTTTCTCGACGCAACGAACGTCATACCCACCTCTACTGTAATATGCTCCTCATTTACCACTGTAGATCTTGACCACCAAGCATTTCTGGACACCACTCTCGACCAGATTGCATGGCGCAAATCTGGGATCACGAGTCCTCTCGGCCGTTCGTTCTCTTGCCGCAGAATTCTTCTATGCAACAGGTGGTGATGGAAGTTGTCCTTCATGCTGGTGGAACACTACGGCACTCCCCTCCCCTATGCAGATAACGGGAACTCGGCTGCATTTGACACCCCTCAACGTGTCCACTGGAGTCGATCCCCGACCAACTGATCCGTGCCTCTTTACCATTACAGGGAGAAAACCAACTTTATAACCTCAGGACAGCTCTAGGTATTATCGACGCGCTCACCTCATCAAAATTGACCTCTGAGTCCTAACCCAATGATCTCATTGAAATAATAGAGAGGCTCGCCTTCCCCTCCCGCTCGGCTCTCCTTCCACCTTATCCGTATCCCAATTCACCCCGAAAACATTCCTCCCACCAGCACACCTCATCCTCGTAGGCGGTGTCCACAACGCCGCATCCGCACAAACTCTTGGAGCGTACGTCTCTTATTTATTCCACGACACCTGCAGCAGGACCACCCACCACTTACATCCTCGCACCCTCCCATTCACCACCCAAAACACCACAAGACACTTTATTGCTGATACTAGTACCCGTTCTATCCTCATTTCCGTCTTTACGTTCTGGATCTATCCCTCCCGACTTGAAACTGGACATCGCACTCCTACCATTCATCATACCCGCCAATATGCCCTGGGTCCGCCGTGTCGACCCCCCGCATCCTACGCAAAACTTTCGTTCTGCCTCATCCGAACAAAGAAATAACAGGCGAAGTAGAAATCTGGATATCTGATAACGAAACAAACGAAATAAACGGCCCGGATCCTCCAAATAGGGCTGCTGCGAGGCAACGAACAACTGAAGAGCGAACATCGCATCAACACCGCATCCCCGAGGGCTAGTCGTCCTCGCGGGGAGCCTCTCCCTCTTCGCTGATCGGTGTTGGGTTTGGTTCGACGAGCTACTAGTAAAGAGTACTTTGTTTGTAGTGCGGATCTTCACGAGCACGAGGGCAGGTAAAAGTGATGGATGGGAAAATAAGAATTACGACAAAATTGAATCTCGAATATACATAGAGTGACAAATTCATCTCTTGTCGTTTATTTCAATGATCAATTTTAAATATAATTGCATATGTACATTACATTGTGGCCTCATGGTATCCTTCCTATTGATAATCTATTGCTGGGCACTGCTTAAAAAGGGTATGATTCGGGAGAAAATTCGATCCAAAAATCCTCTTTTTGGAACTGTTTTGCAGTAAACCTGACAAGCTCGCTCCAAGTCATATACAAGGCCTTCCCAATCATCCTCACCAGGCCACTCCTTTCGAAACCAGGGTCTCTTGGATAACTTGGTATGGCTCAGAAGGTCTGAAAGTTCAACAGAAGTTCCACACATGGGCAGGATATGTGGGAATGTGAGGATCACTGCTTTCAGATTCCTCAGTCTAAAAGACTCAGGAGCATGAGTGAGAATATATATATTTTGGAGTGGAAACCTTACTTTCCCAGGGTATCAGGATTTGGCTTTGTAGTAGTTTCCTTTACAAGGAAGGTCCAAAAGCATTTGGCAAGGGCAATATAATGGGCTGGCCCAACAAAAAGGGCTCCAGAACGTCTTTGATCCATCAAAAATCCAGAAAGGAATTGCCGGTACTTGAGGTATATCTCCCATTGCTGGGGATCAAAAGTGTATTGGTTTGGGTGATGGTCTGCACATGTGTGAGCACAAAACACCTTGAAGATAAGGTCATGGGCATCTTCAAATTCTGGGAAGTCAATGAAAGCCACAGCTGCAAGAATTGCATCTGAAATATCAGGTCTGTTGGTTGTTTCTATAATCCAGGTAAGATGTTTATGGATCCACATGTCCACATTCTGCATGTACAGATAAGGATGATTGTTTTCTTTCCATTCAGGACAGCACTAGAACCAGGCACCTTTGTTATAGAAAACTGGACTCAGGACTGTGTCCAACTAACCTTTTGATAAAACCAGAGTAAGAAGCCAAGAATTTGACTATCTGAGTCTCTGGCTCTAAATGATAAAAGTGACATATCAAACTGGGTTAATTTCAATAGAAACTCCGGTGTTGGTGTTGATTTTATGCAATGGCTTGCAAATTCCTCCCCAAGGTCTGTCTTTGCAATAGCTGAAAAAGACTGGTCAGATAAGAGAAAGCATATAAAATCAAGAATGCTACTTGAAGGTCCTTCCATTTCTTTCAATATCCAGGCTGCGATTTTTCTGTGACTATTGCCAGGGTCAAGAAAAAAATTCTTCCCACAACGAGAACGGTCAAGTAAGAATTCCTCCATTGAAGCATGAAAGAATTTGAGTGGTCTATCTTGTTCGCTTGGAGGGGGTACAGATATGATAGGATGTAAATCGCTCAGCAGCATAAAGACCTCCCCGGGCCAGTAAGATAAAAATGATTCCACAAACGAGACTGTTGGCAAACGGTTGTGATGGCGGCTCCGGAAGAATAACAAGACAACAAAGATATCGAGAATTTTATCTATGTTATTCATTGCTGCAGAGAGGATGTGAGAGTAGAGTGCATCAATGTCAGTGAATGGCGTCCTTTTTTCATGTGGCAATATTTCAAAGATCCTATGTAGCCTATCTGGGGGCCAGTGGCGATGCGAACTGATGAATTTCATGACAGTTGATGCATAAACGAACTGGCCCGAGGACTTCAAGACCAGTCGTTCAATGTCCTCTTCAGAGGGCCAAGAGGTGAGGTGGGTACAAGAAGGGTGTCTCTGTGTGATATTTTGGAACTCAGATGCCAAGAATGTTCGAATATCTTCATCTGCGAGATACTTGTCGTCAAGCAACAACCGCACCGTGACGAGGCCCAGAGTGGATTCATCGAAAACTTCACGAATTTTCTGTTCTGGTCGGCTTGCAATAAGAAAGGAAAATGGGAGGTGGTATTGGCTGATGGCAGCTAAGATGAGTTGTAAAACAGATTGATGGGACTCGGAACCTCCGCATTCGTCCAAGGCATCCAAAATGATCAATTTCCGGAGAGTGTGCAAGAAGTCGGCGTCATCGATGGCATCTGATCTGGCCATCTCAAACGGCTTTACGATCAAGGAATCCAGTTGCGCTTCGAGGGAGCGAGAGAGAAGTGAGTCGTCCCGATACAGTGCATCTCCAACATGTTTTCGCATCCCGGGTATCACGACAATGAGCTGGCTGACGATCGTCGTGATGAGAAATGTCTTCTTATTCCTTCCAGATCTGTTGCGAGACCAAAAAAAACTGGCTGCCAGGATCCCTGCTTTGTCACACATTGTCGCAATTGTATGCGCTATCACTGTTTTCCCTGCGCCTGCTAGTCCATGAATCCACATAACCTGGGTTTGTCGATCAGAATCAGTGACCCAGGCCATAATTTGCTCTATAATCCGCTCCCTCGTGTTGTCGTGGTATTTCGGGGAGTCACCTCGCCCAGCTGAGTTATGCAGTGCGCCGGGGATAATGTGCTTCTGCAGCAGTTTCAAACCTAAGATGAGCGGTCTTCAGAATGCCGGAAAATTTTTCAGTAACTACAATATGAGTATGTAACTAACCTGAAGGTTGACATTCCTTAGCCAATGATTCTGGGCAAACTTCTTCATTATCCTGTTCCCCAGCACCAGTGTCAGACAAGAAAGTTATATAATAGATGACAAATACCTCAGGCTTGAGCTTGAGAGAGACAACACCTTGCAATGCAAACAATAAATCAGTAGCCATTAAAGATGATCAATAACCCACCTTCTTCTTCATGCACAACATAGACCTCTAGGATTCTTCGCAAGAATTCCTCTGCCGAAGGGAGAAGCTGGTCATCCTTTGGTGTGGATGATAAATCTAATGAAAAATAAGTGTGAACGCACATCAACGCACTGGTTTTAACACGGATATCCATTCTTTGTCCTCGGTCACAGCAACATTTGCCTTGGGTTTCTGCGTAGATGTCAACTTTATTGCAAAAAAAAAAGGAAAGGCTCACTGACCATTTTGAGTAGCAATGCGTTTACACCATTTGCCGGATGCAAAAGCTAGCCGAAATAGATATCCATTAGATTCAAGCACATAGCTTTCGGCAAACACGCACTGTATTTGGTGGTCGAAAAGATGTTGAAAACCTGGGTAGAGGAAAACCACCTGCATGAATTTGTACAGGTGCAGCATTTGGAAGGAGCAACCATCCCTGCTCGTGAGCCATTTTGAACCAGATGTCATCGCTGACGGAGATGTTCAACGTCCGTATGAATGTCCGCTCGTTCTTATACAAGACGCCTTCCTCAGATCGTTCTCCGGCTCGCAGGGCTGCAGATAGCATTTCAACACTTCGCAGGGACCTACGCGATCCTACAGAAGACGTCCTCAAGATCTTGCCTATCATTCGACCTCTTGTCGGATCCTCTAGTACAAGGACTTCCTTGGGGTACGACACAGTTGAAGAAACATGCTGGAAGAAAGAACTGCTTTCGTCCCACCCAACGACAACTCGCAGATCACCATTTCGGGCTTCGTACCCATATCCATTGACCAGCCTGTACCAGTTCAAAGCATTCGCAGCGATGTACTTTCGGAAGGTGGACGTATCGATCAAGTCCTGAGAGTTGGATATTTGCGGCACCGTAAGAATCACTTCCTCATCAGAGGAAGATTCTAAAGATACTCCTTCTCTACGAGAGATGTTCAGTACAAAAGGAAAAATGCGGGGAACAGGGAATGGAAAACGCGCTTACATCCCGCTATCGATTTGAATTTGAGTGCTAGACTTATTGATGAGGCGACCACCAGGGATGAATTCCGAGTGTTCATGGATTTGCATAGGATCCGTTGGCTGCAACGGAATAAATCCTTTTGGAAGTTCTATCGACCGGTTTATTGGGTTATCGGCAGGAAGAGAAATGTTGAAAAGAAAATGGAAAGCTCCAAAGTTGCTGATAAAACCAACGTCGCCAATAGCAATTCCAGACCTGCGATATTGGATGGGTGCGTTCAAGTCAGTTCCTGTAATCCACAATGGTGAACCCCGGCCTTTCACAGCGAGGTTTCGATACCAAATATCTGAGCTAGCCAGAGAAGGACTAGGAAATGACCGTCTATGCAAAATTCGGTAATCTTTTATATCCTGTAGCTGGACGGTGGTTTCAGTAAGATCGCGCTGGAGGGTCACGAGCTCGTCTCCCCACAGATCGGAATTGCTGGTACGTTATAAAAGTGAAATAGTATGAGTTTGGCGCTCAGTAGTAAGTATCTGAAGCTTACCCGGATAGAACATCCCGAATTGTGGACTCAGGAGATGAGCTGAACTCTGATAGCTGGACTGAGTCTGGGTGTCTGGGTCCCTCGTTCGCTGCAACATCATGAGATAATGGAAGCGACATAGGTTGAAGTACTGGTATTTTCGATATGACGCGGAATCTATTCATGACCTCGTCAACTTTGTAAAATCCATGCAGGAATTGCGGTCCTCACTGGAATGGGGCCAAGGATCTGTCCGTCAGTCAGTCAAGGCTGGTGGTAGTCATGATGTGGGGGCAACTAGTCACACGGTTCAACACGGGCAACTTTCCCTCGCCGTTGAGCTGCTTTCAGCCATGATCTGTCAGATCTATCGATCGCACCCTTGTTCCCACAGCTGTCGCGATCGGTGGATCTTGTTACAATTGTTACAATTAGTCATCTGTGTACGTACATTGAAGAACTAAAAAGAATTACCTCGACAGACCATTAAGGTAAATGACTGAGTGTGGAGCGGAATAAAATCTAAGGAGTCACCCTCACATGTGGACTCGATACTGGTGCAGGTGGCTGGAAATTACAAATAAATTAAATTTCAAAATGAAATCCCAAAAAGGAAAGAGGAAGGAGAGAAGGAGAGGGAGAGGATTATACGCACAGTATTAGGTGCAACTCGTACAAGAACGGCTGAACAGCCCCAACACAACTTAGGCGCAAGGTGGGTCACAGGCCAGATGAACTGGTTCAGGTGATGTGATGGGATCGCTCATCAGCTGTTTGGAATTCTTGGATTTTGCTAGTCTCGTCCCCATCCGTTATGGTGATATATAAGGAAATTCTCCATGGGGGACGAGACTAGGATTTTGCCCATTTTGAGAATAATTCCCTTTAGGGATGTCAACACTCCCAAGGAGTGTGCATGTGATGTCCCATCTTATGAAAATAGCAACTCGTCGATGAAAATAACGATAGGGCCGACAAGCGGCACAGCCCACCTTGAGGTGGAATATTGAATGTTGAAATTTATATTGTACATGATGTTAATATAGGAGAGAGACGTGACGAAAGAACATCTCTGGACAGATAAGCAGAAGTTGCGACACCAGCAACAGCAACGGCAGTGAAGGACATATTGAGATTTTTTTTGCGGGGGGCAGTGCTAGCAAATGGCTGTGCTATTAGCAAGTGGCTGTGCTGTAGCTGCGAACAACTTTGGCCTGGCAAGCTCTGGTCAGATAACCACCTGCTATATTACAGTATTTTTGGAGTCCTTATTTTATCTACCTCTCTTAAATTTAAACAAAATATATAGGAGGGTTACTCCTCAATCTTTTCCCTTAATTATTTTGAGAAAATCTGTCCAGGTGAATTTATAATTATAATTTGGGTTATGCACACACGTGATCTGGCATAACGGACGGAACGTTCCGAAGTCCTGTAAAGGATGAACTGCAGCCATTTGCAAAACGCTAGATCCTTTTCAAATTTTCATGTGTGCACCTTTATTGACTGTAAACAACCGCTTTTGGGTAAATCCGCAGTAAATACGACAAACTGCTTTTATACCACAACTATCGTTGCTGAGGTTACAGACGTATGTAGCTATTGTATTAAGAACTGCAAGCGAGAGGAGTGGGGAATGTGGGGCTGATTAAAAATGCGTCATCACTCCCACAATTTACCAAAAGTAGTTATTTATAGTAAACAAAAGCGCACACATGAAATTTTGAAAAGGATCCAGCGTTTTGCAGATACCAGCTGGTCATGCTGGGCCATGAACCAGTTCACCACGCTCCAAATGAACAATAAAAATGAGATACACTGCGGCGACCGGATTACCGGATTATTTTGCCGGGGAGGCAAAATTGATGGCAGGCTGTTAAAATTTTGCCAAAGTCATGACCCTACTGTCTGGAATGGCAAAATGTGACTTGGCAAAATTCAAGCAACCTGCTGTAACATTTTGCCTGTCAAAATAGTCCGGCCCAGCAGTGATAAGGATTTAGATCGAATACAATCTCCCTAAGGCCCCATTCGGATACCCAATTACGATCCGGTTAGGACTCGATCTCCCTGCCAGAAATGAAACCCGAATATTACGTTCGATGGGTCCTATACGATCCAGGTACAACCCCCACACGAACCCTGTGAACATGTCATAATCTGATCTTATCTCCAGTGTTCGATCCCCAGTCCTCCAGCGTTGTGACCAGCGTTAATGTTTGACCCAGTTGTGCCTGAATCGAATAAGACCCATCGAACGATACTTCCTAGACCAGTAACCGACTGTAAAAGAAGGACCTAGGAAATCCTGCATTATACAGACCGGTAAATCTGAGTTTAAATCCCCGTACCGCGTGGCTCCCATCGGTTGTCGATTTTTGACCTTCCCTAAATCATGATTCATCCAGTCCAGTTCATGCCAAATATTCCTGGTTGTGTGCACTGCGTTTTTTCTGCCCTCCATAATTATGCGTCCTAGAAGCTCTGCCGATACTAGCAATACCTGCGCCAAAAAAGCGTCGAAGGGCTAACATAGTAACAAAGCACAAATCTTGAAGGCCTAAGTCATGTGATATTATCACGAGAACAGCGCAGGTTTCCATTTTTGGCCCACTTGTAATCCTCAAGGACGGCGTAGCAAGATTGGGAGCAATCATCGTGAACGTGGCGCGGAAACTTGATGATGGGGATCTCGCGGTCGTCTTTGTGTCTTGGATAGGAGACCCGACCGTACATCCGAATTCTCCCCTCTCCGCTTTTTTTCTCCTTTAAGTTTAACGACTTTTCAGCCCATCTCCTGGATCCGGGCCGGGGGCATGTTTTCTATCCAAAAACTTGCGAGTTCCTGAATTCGTCCTCCAAAAGGTGGGGAACCTCAATAACCTTTCCAAAGCACCAATCTGTGAGAAATTCTCGGCATTATGCGATCTATGCTCAAGGTGAGCCATTTCCGGGATATAACACCCTTGCTGGACTGAATTCACTGCAGGGCTTGATATACCTCCATGAACATAACATCGTCCACCCTGTTCGCGTTCACCGTTTTATACCCAGTATCGTAATATATTTCTTAAGAAATTTGTAAAGTTGGCAACGTTCTGGTCAATCATTTTGGGACGGACTGTTTCATTGAATACAACGAAGTACGCAGTGAGCTGCGGAGTGAGGGTAAACTGATATACGCCTTATTCGATTTCGATATCTCAATCATGGCTCCTTCCGATGCCAAGAAAGGAGAGTACCGACTTCCCTACCATATGTCGTGGTGGGGTTCAGGGATACCGCGCAAGGCGAATTCGACTACGACCCATTTGCCTTCGATGTGGGTATGTTGGGCTCCGAATTTTGCCAAGAGTTTCAGGTAGAGATAAGTACGTATCCTCGCCTTCGAATACTCCAATTACTGATACATCTTTAGGAATATACATCTCTAATTCCCATGCTAGCACCTTTGCTTGGCCGAATGATAACCAGGGATATACAACGACAGCCTACTGCTCCTCAAGCCCTACAATTATTTGAAGAACTCTATAAAGAACTAACTTGGAAACAGCTTGAAACTACGAATTATGGAGTGGAAAACGAGGTTTGCCATCGTTATGACACGTTTGACAGATGGAAACTTGTTCCTAACGACTTTGCGCTGAAGTGGGCATTATACCGGGAGCCCCCTGTATCACGTATGACGAAACTTCTTCGTTGGATATGTTCCAAGGGGTACCTTTGGCATGTTGTACCCTGGCTGAGATGGTTCTTCTTCCAGTTGAGCTACCCCTTGCGTCGTGTTTACAGCCATTTGCTTGGCCTCGGAATAGCCATGCGGTTCGCCTAGGTCTTCCTAACATCTTAAAAGTAATTGTCATATAGAATGTCACTGGCTCAGAATACCTCAAATCTTGGACGAATTTTTGAGTTCTGGAACATCCTCGTCGTTGAACATGGTAAGGACAATTTATCATAATCTGCGGCAATCTGCCTCAGTGAATATGGTCATTCTGTGATCATCAGGACAGGAGCTGGGATCCCAATTTAAATCCTGTTTTTCGGTGAGCCTGGCCATCATGATCAGTTTCCGCATAAAATAGTATTAATGTGTGTGTGGTACGGCAATTGTGATGATAGAAAAGCTGATCGCCATGTCAAATACCATTAAATACTCGTAGCTTGCGTTTGCCTTCAAGATCTAGAGTTGTCGAATGTTGGGGGGTAACGTTTTGGAAAGAGAAAATAACTTACTTGACCGCATACTTTATATGGAGTTGAGGCCAAGAGCCAAAACGCATTTGACGGACTATAAAAAGAAATAAAAAATCTGAACAATCGGCCACGAAATGACCAGACCACACCCAGCGTTTGATGTTTTCCTTAGTTGTTGACTGCCAAGGTTGTTGCGTCCAGGATCACCAAAAATTCATTCCAAAGTGGGATTCAATATCAATATATTGCATTCTGTATGAATTCATCATCATTGACATTCATGGGCATCACGATAGCAGTTCACAAATTACAGGTGGTGGATAAGATGAGCTCCAGAACCAACCGAGCACTTCCCTGGGTAAAATATTTTCATCGACAAATTGCCGCTTAACTAGACAAGCTCAGGACTAGTTTCAATATTATAAGAATTTGTAGGCATCATGATAATAGTTTACAATTGCAATGGTCGAAAAGCTGAACTACTGTACAGAAAGCACTATGCATCGTCAATCTTTACATTGTTACACTCGGCTTGGGTGCAAGACGAGTAGATCTGCGAAGATGAAGTAGATCTTGACCAGAGAGTCGTGGATTGAGAGGGGTAACATGGTCCATTGATGACTTGGATTTTTTCTTGGCCGACTCCTCGTCCGCCCCTTCGAGCATGCGTTTGTTCTTTCTTTTGGAAGGGAGGTGATCGACGGCTTTGTCGTTTTTGGGCCATGTTTTTGCCAGTGCTGTCTGGAAGATTTCGTCCAAACCTCTGTGATCGTGCATTGCTTGATCCTTGAGCTTGAGCTCCAATACACCAGCGATTTCCGATCCCAGGAGTTTCATTCTCTTCCATCGCCTCGTGGCGGTATACCAATCTTCGATTATTGTCAGTGCTGAGTCGATCCACGATGTGAGAGGTTGGTTGTCGGTAAATGTCAGATCCTCTCCTATGTAGCCTCTCGAAAGAACCATGTCATTCTTCCCATTTCCGCCAAAAACTCCAGTTAAAATGTTGTAATGGTGTTCAAAAACATTTGCAATAATGACGGGGAGCGCTGACACCTTGTTGTGGGGCAGGTATCGAAGGGCGATGTATATCACAACGTAGCAGAAGGATTCGAGGTCGTCTTGAAGTTCGTGGAGGTCGGCAGGATCTTTTAGAAGTTTGATTGACATGAACAACCACGTTCCCTAGTTGTGAAGAAAGAAAGTCAGAATCGTGATGATAGAGTTAGATATCGCACTCACCGTACGACAGGGTTGCCTCGGCCCTTTTCGAATATCTTCGACCTTGCGAGCCATGTCCCAATCATTCAAAATACCAGTTCCGTCCAAAGAAAGGAGGATGTTTCCGGCACTGATATCCCGATGAAGAATCCCACAAATCATAAGTGCATCTGTATGAGCTACACCACTGGTCAAAAACGACATCGAGGCAGGTAATAAAATAGAAAAGCATACCGAGATATGCGTCGTAAATGGCTTGCATAAGTTGACGCGACGACTCAAATTTCAAGATACGACGACCAACTAAGTCCGTCAAAAGCCGGTGATGAGACCTCGTAATCAA
>Ga0307509_10007617_pt1 | contig 14085 bp, 12 predicted proteins | sample 10_EM_MG_FD_202245 | JGI IMG/M metagenome (GOLD analysis project Ga0307509, IMG submission 202245) | Populus trichocarpa ectomycorrhiza microbial communities from riparian zone in the Pacific Northwest, United States - 10_EM | ecosystem: Host-associated > Plants > Roots > Unclassified | place... | reverse complement strand
TGTGGATCAACAGCACCCAGGTGGACATGTTCTCCGTGCCGTACGCGGTCGGGGTGCAGCGTGCCGACGGGAGCACGGCCAGCACCGGACATCTCAAGTCGGGCGGCTACACCGGGTTCTTCAACGCGCTGCGCGGGCAGCCGGGCGGCTGGGCCAACCTGATCCAGACCCGGTCCGACGGAACGGTTCTGCGAGCGCTCTCACCGACGTACGGGATCGAGACGGGCGCCCTGCCGAGCACCGTGATGGACGACTACATCAACCGCGTCTGGTCGAAGTACTCGTCCTCGACGCTGACCGTGACACCGTTCGCCGACCAGCCGAACACCAAGTACTACGGCCGGGTGTCGGGCAACGTCATGAACTTCACCAACAGCTCCGGGGCGGTCGTCACGACCTTCCAGAAGCCGGACGCTGCCAGCATCTTCGGCTGCTACAAGTACCTCGACGCCCCCAACGACCTGGTACGCGGCCCGATTTCACGCACCCTGTGCGCGGGCTTCAACCGCTCCACGCTCCTGGTCAACCCCAACCAGCCGGACACCACCACGGCGAACTTCTACGTGGACACGGTGACCAACCACTACGCGCGCAAGATCCACGCGCAGATGGCCGACGGCAAGGCGTACGCGTTCGCGTTCGACGACGTCGGCGCCCAAGAGTCCCTGGTGAACGACGGGAACCCGCAGCAGGCCTATCTGACGCTGGACCCGCTCAGCTGAGGACACCGGAACACCCCGCACGCCTGGGGGCGCGTGCGGGGTGCCGGATGGAACAGGAGGAGCGGATCAGCTGGTCGTGACGGCGGTGTCGTCGATGACGAAGCTGGTCTGGAGCGAGGAGTCCTCGACGCCGCTGAACGTCAGGGCGACCGTGGTCCCCGCGAAGGCCGACAGGCTGAAGGACTTCGCGACGTACCCGCTGGCCGCGTTGAGGTTGGAGTAGGTGGCCAGGGTGGTGGATCCGGCGGTGACCGTCAGCTTGTCGTACGCGGTGCTGGTGGTGGTCTCAGCCGTGTCGATGTGGATGTAGAAGGTGAACGTCGTCCCCGTGCAGCCGCTCGGGATCGTCACCGACTGGGACAGCGTGTCGGTGTGGGTCGAGCCGTAGCCGTCGAGCCAGGCCTTGTACGAACCGGTACGCGCCGCCTGGCTGGTGGAGCTGGTGATGACGCCGCTGGTGGCGGTCCAGGTGGTGGCGCCCGACTCGAAGCCCGCGTTGCCCAGGAGCTGGGTCGAGGTGCAGCTGCCGCCGCCGGTGGCGCTCACCGTCCAGGTGAAGGACGCCGTGCCGGTCGCGCCGGTGGAGTCGGTCACCGTGACGGTGGTGCTGTAGGTGCCCGCGGTCGTCGGGGTGCCGGTGATGGCGCCCGTGGAGCTGCTGATCGACAGGCCGGTCGGCAGTCCGGTCGCGGCGTACGTCAGGGTGCCGCTGTTGGTGCTGCTGGCCGTGATCGCCAGGCTCACCGCGGTGCCGACGGTGGAGGACTGGCTGCCCGGGTTGGTGACCGTGACGCCCGTGGTCGGCACGGTGATGTGGCTGCCGACGTTGATGCCGGCGAAGGCGTTGCCGACTCCCGCGTACTGGGCGGAACTTGTGCCGTACAGCGCGCCGGCGGCGTTCAGTGCGGCGGTGCGGGCCTGGGCGTACGTGGTGCTGGACGTCATGTACGTCGTCAGCGCCTTGTACCAGATCTGCAGGGCCGCGGCCCGGCCGATACCGGCGACGGCCACACCGTCGGAGGTGGTGCTGGTGTAGGTGGTGCCGTTGATGACCTTGGTGCCGCTGCCCTCGGAGAGCAGGTAGAACATGTGGTTCGCCGGGCCCGAGGAGTAGTGGACATCCAGGTTGCCGACGCCGGAGTACCAACTGTCCGCGGAGCCGCCGTCCTTGCTCGGCTTGTCCATGTAACGCAGCGGCGTGCCGTCGCCGTTGATGTCGATCTTCTCGCCGATGAGGTAGTCACCGACGTCACTGCTGTTGTTGGCGTAGAACTCGACGCCGGTACCGAAGATGTCCGAGGTCGCCTCGTTCAGACCGCCGGACTCACCGCTGTATTCGAGGCCCGCGGTGTTGGAGGTGACGCCGTGGCTCATCTCGTGCCCGGCCACGTCCAGCGAGGTCAGCGCGTGGGTGCTGCTGGTGCCGTCGCCGTACGTCATGCAGAAGCAGTCGTCGTCCCAGAAGGCGTTGACGTACGCCGTGCTGTAGTGGACGCGCGAGTAGGCGGCGACGCCGTCGTTCTTGATGCCGCTGCGGCCGAAGGTGTTCTTGTAGAAGTCCCACGTCACCTGGGCGCCGTAGTGCGCGTCGACGCCCGCGGTCTGGGTGTTGGAGCCGGAGCCGGTTCCCCAGGTGTCGTCGGCGTCGGTCATCAGGGTGCCGGTGCCCGACGTGCCGTTGTTCAGGCTGTACGTCTTGTGGGTGCCGCGCGTGGTGTCGTTCAGCTGGTACGTCGAACCGGACAGCGTGGTCCCGATGGTGACCGTGCCGCTGTACTGGCTGTTGCCGGTACCGGTCTTGATGCCCTGGTAGCGGTACAGCTCCGCGCCGCTGGAGGCGTCGGTGATGACGTGCAGCTGGCTCGGCGTGCCGTCGTCCTGGAAGCCGCCGACCACGGTCTCCCAGGCGAGCTTCGGCGTGCCGCTGCCGGCCCAGATGACCTTGCGGGCGCTGTCGGTCGAGGGGCTCTCGGCGTCGAGGGCCTTGGCGGTGGTGAGGGCCTTGGTCTCGGCCGCCGCCTTGGTGAAGGACGCGGTGGTGGAGGCGACCGCCATGGTGCGCTTGTTGTTGAACGTGGCGCTCACGGTGCCCGTGGCCACCGTGGCCGGCGGGGTGTGCACGACGAGGTCGCCGCCGAGGACCGGCAGCCCCGCGTAGGTGCGCTCGTAACGGGTGTGCAGGGTGCCGTCGTTGTCCTTGACGACGTCCCGGACGACCAGCTTCTCCTTGGCGCCGAGGCCGAGGGTGCGGGCGGTCGCCGTGGTGTTCTGCGAGGCACTCTTCAACAGGGTGGAGCGCTGGGCCGGGGTGAGCTTCGCCTCCAGGCTGCCGGTGAGCAGCGGACTCGGGTGGGGGGAGGCGGGCTTCGCGGTCGCGGGCACCGACTGGACGCCGACGGCCAGGAAGGCGGCGGTGGAGACCAGGGCTCCTACCGCCATCCGCTTGCGGGGGATGCGTCTCACTCTTACTCCTACTGCGACGACCGCGGACGCGGCCGGTGACAGACCGGACAGCCGGGTCTGCTGTCCGGGAAGAGCCGAGCTGTGCGGGACCGGTACGAACTTTGACCAATCCGTGGAGGATTCGTGGGGGTGGCTGCGTGGAGGATGACAGTGTTGACCCGTCCATGTCACCCAGGTCAGAGCCACTCAAGGGTTTTCCCTCTGTCAGGGATTTCGCTACAAGTTCCGAAATTATTCGTGACGGCTGAGCCACGCCGGCGAAACAGACCCTTCCTAACGTCGCAGTCAGCCACAGAGGTCCCATCAGCCGCATTACGGCCGCCGGACCAATAACGCTGCTTTCTCCGAAAATCCCATCACTGTCCTCAGCGCCCGATGAAAAGCGCCCCATGAGACAGGAGCCCCGAGTGTCCAACCCCTCCCGCCGCGGCGTCCTCAGACTGTCCGCCGGCACCGCCCTGCTCGGCACCCTCACCCTCGCGGGCTGTGGGCGCGGCGACACCGCGACCACCACCGCGAAAGCCACGGCCAAACCGATCGACGACAAGCCGGCCACCGGCACCGTCAACGTCTGGGCCGCCCAGGGCGACGCCGACGTCCTCGACAAGGTGATCAAGCCGTTCAAGGCCGCGAACCCGGACGTCACCGTGAAGTTCACGCTGATTCCGAACTCCGAGTACTACACGAAACTCCAGGCGGCGATAGCGGCGGGCAAGGGCCCGGACGTGGCCCAGTTCTTCCCGGAATCCCAGGCCCAGTTCCTCGACCCGTCGATCCTCCGGCCCGTACCGGACGGACTCGTCGACTCCGGCGCCTTCTTCAAGAGCCTGTGGGACGCCGGTCTGGTCAAGGACGTGGCCTACACCGTGCCTTGGTACGCGTACACGTACGCCCTCGTCTACCGCGCCGACCTCGCCAGGAAGGCGGGCGTCAAGGCGCCGACCACGTGGGACGAAATGGTGCCGTTCTTCAAGGCGTTGAAGGGTGCCGGAGCCGTGCACGGCCTCGGTGCCGACAACGGCTGGGACATCTTCAACGGCCAGGACGTCGCGATGTACGCCTGGCAGGCGGGCGGCAACCTCCTCTCCCCCAACGGCAGTTGGACCCTCGACACACCGGCGATGGTCGACGCACTCAAGTACAACGCGTCCTTCTTCAGCTCGGGTTCGGCCGACACCGCGACCCCCACCTTCCTCGACGCGCAGCCGTACTTCGTGTCCGGGAAGACCGCCACGATGATCACCGGACCCTGGGTGCTCGGGCAGCTCGACACGGCCGCGAAGAAGTCCGGCTGGACGGCGGCCCATGTCGCCACGGCCCCGCTGCCGGCCGGTTCCTCGGGCAGCGTCTCCTTCTCCGCAGGGGGGACTTGGGGCGTCCTCGCGGACAGTGGGAACACGGACGCGTCGTGGAAGTTCGTCCGGTACGTCTCGAAGCCGAGCACACAGGTCGCGCAGTACTCGGCGTACGGCTCGCTGCCCGCGGTGATCTCGGCCTGGGACGCTCCGGCGGTCAAGAAGCAGCCGCTCCTCGATGCCTTCCTCACCCAGCTGAAGAACACCAAGGCCTTTCCCCAGGTGGGCAGTTGGCAGCAGGTCGCCACCCGGCTGGGCAAGGAGGTCGAGACCGTGGCGAAGGGCACGCAGACCGCCGAGCAGGCCGCCGCGAGCGTCCAGGCGTACGCCAAGACCCTCGGCACGGGCGCGGAGTGAGCCGCCGATGACCAGCACGCTCGTCCCGGTAGCGCGGCGCCGGGCACGCAACTCCCGTCGTACGGCGGTGGCTTGGCTGTTCCTCGCGCCGTTCGCCGTCGTGTTCCTGCTCTACACCGCGATCCCCACGGTGGCCGCGCTCGGCTTCAGCCTGACCGATCTGCGGGGCTCGGACCTGCGCCATCCGCTCGCGGTCGACTTCACCGGCCTGGACAACTACCTGCGTCTGTTCCAGGACCCGACCTTCCTGCGGGACATCCTGAACACCGCCGTCTTCGTGGCCGTCGGGGTCCCGCTGACCATGGCGATCGGCTTCGCGCTGGCCTTGGCGCTGAACTCCGGGATCCGGCGGATGCGCGGGGTGTTCCGTACGGTCTTCTTCGCGCCGGTCGTCACCAACGTCGTCGCGGTCGCCCTGATCTGGCAGTACGCCTTCAACGCGGGCGGCACCGTCAACAAGGCGCTGGGTCACGTCGGTCTCGCCGGGCCGAACTGGCTGGACGATCCGCACCTCGCGATGCCCGTGGTGATCCTGCTCGGCGTCTGGCGCAACTTCGGCACCGCGATGGTGCTGTTCCTCGCCGGGCTCCAGGCCGTACCGGAGGACGTGTACGAGGCCGCGGCGCTCGACGGGGCGGGCAGATGGCGGCAGTTGAGACACATCACCCTGCCGCTGCTGCTGCCCACCACCCTCATGGTGTCGGTGCTGCTGACCGTGTTCTACCTCCAGGTCTTCGACGAGCCCTATCTCCTCACCGACGGCGGCCCGTTGGGGTCGACCGAGTCCGTATCGCTGTACACCTACCACCAGTTCGGGTCCGGCCAACTGGGCATGTCCTCGGCCGCCTCCTTCGTGATGCTGCTGCTCGTGCTGCTGGTGAGTGTCGTCCAGTTCCGACTGCTGAGGCCCCGCACATGACCGCCGTAGCCGCGTCGTTGAACGACGCCGACACCGACGTGACCTCCTCCGCCGCCGCGGACCGGATCGCCGTACGTCACCGGTCAGTTGGGCGCCCCCTGCTGTACGGCGCGTTGGCGCTGTGCGCGCTGCTCACGCTGCTGCCCTTCTACTGGGTGGTCAGCGGCTCGCTGCGCGGTCTCGACGAGATCCGGGCCGACCCTGGCGCATGGGTACCGCAGCACGTCACGCTCGACAACTTCGTGCGGCTGTTCCGGACCGAGGGCTTCGGGCGCTTTCTCACCAACAGCGTCCTGGTCGCCCTCATGGTGGTGATCGGCAACATTGTGGCGGCTTCGGCGGCCGGATACGCCCTCGCCAAGCTGGAGTTCGCGGGCAAGCGGCTCGCGTTCGGCGCGGTGATGGCGGCGATGATGGTGCCGTTCACGACGGTGTTCGTCACGCAGTTCGTCATCACCGTCGACATGGGGCTCGCCGACACCCTCACCGGGATCGCGCTGCCCGGCGTGGCACTCCCGCTCTCGGTGTTCATCATGCGGCAGTACGCGCAGTCGGTGCCCGACGAGTTGCTGGAGGCGGCGCGCATCGACGGCGCGGGCGAGTTCCGGATCTTCTTCCGGATCTTCCTGCCGCTGGCCGGTCCGGCGGTCGCGACGATCACGATCATGTCGTTCCTGAACTCGTGGAACAACTTCATCTGGCCGCTCATCGTCGCCCAGAGCACGTCGAGTTACACCCTCCCGGTCGGCCTCGCCGCCACCAGCCAGGCGGCCCAGCACGTCACCGACTACGGTCTGGTGCTCGCCGGCGCGCTCGTCGTGATGCTGCCGGTCCTCGTGCTCTTCCTGTTCCTGCAGCGGTACTTCGTGCAGGGCATCGCCGGATCGGGGATGCGGTGACGTCCATGACGGAGATCGTCCACGCCCCCGTCTCCGGGGTGTTCGATCCCGTCGGACTGGGCAAGTCCGAGGAGGCGGAGGGGTGTTGATGTCGGGGATGAATCAGAGCGCCGTGCGGCGCGTCAACACCTCGGTCGTCCTGCGCGCGCTCGCGGTGTCCGCGGGGCCCACGACACTGACCGCGCTCGCCGAGGGGGCCGGCCTGTCCCGCCGCACCATCGAGCTGATCCTGGACTCGCTCGTCGAGGCGGGCTGGGTCGCCGAGTTGGAGCGGATACCGATCAGCGGCAGTGCCGGGCGACCGGCCCGCCGGTACGAACTGCGCGCGGAACACGCCCTGTTGGCGGCCGTCTACATCAACACCGCTGACGCCTCGGCCGTGATCGCCGACGTACGTGGCCGTATCGTCGGCCGGGCGCACCGCCCGCTGCGCGCCTACCAGGACCCGCAGGTCACGCTCGACGACGCGGCGGCCCTGGTCCGCGAAGCGCTCGACGACGCGGGCGGTTCGCCGGACCGGCTGCGCGCGGGCGCGGTGGCGGCCGGTGGCGCCATCGACGACGAAGGGGTCGTACGACGACTCGTGCACACCACCCGCTGGGAAGGCGTGCATCTGCCCAAGGAGCTCGGACGGCGGATCGGGGTGCCATGGTTCGCGGACAACGACTCCAACCTCGGTGCTCTGGCGGAGCGTTGGCGGGGTGTGGCCGGCGACCACGACAACGTCGTATGGGCGATCCTGGGGAACCGGACCGGTCTCGGCATCCTGATCCGAGGGGCCGTGCACCGGGGTCTGGACGGCGCGGCGGGCGAGATCGTCGAGGCGCGGTCGATCCCGACCGGCACGATCGCCGACCGCCCCGTGGCCTGGGTGAGCTCACCGCAGGCGGCGCAACGTGAGGTGGCGCGGGAACGCTTCGAGGCCGCCCGGGCCGGCGATGCCCGAGCACTCGCCGAGGTCGACGAGTTCGTCGAGAACATCGCCTCCATCCTCACCATCCTGTCGTGGACGGTCGCGCCCTCGCTCATCGTGCTCGGCGGCGGTCTGGAGGACGCGGCCGATGTGCTGCTCCCCCGGGTCCGCGAGGCGATGCGCGTCGCCCGTACCCCCGCCATCGAACTGCGCGCCACCGGCCTGGGCCGCGACGCCGCGCTGATCGGCGCCGTGAAGCTGGCGCTCGACCGCATGGACACCGAGCTGTTCGGCCCACTCGCCCCCAGCTCCTAACTCCCCCCACAGCAACCGTCTTTGGAGTCTCCCTGTGACCGACACCGCGCACACCGACGTCCTCATCGTGGGCAGCGGCATCATGGGTTCCGTCGTGGCCCGGCTGCTGCGGGAGAGCGATCCGGGGCTGGGCATCACGATGGTCGACGGCGGCAGCGCGATCGGCGAGGCGCCCGGGCTGCATCTGCACGATGTCGCCGATCCGGCCCTGTGGTCGCGGTACAACGAGCGGGTCGAATCCGGCATCCAGGGCATGTACACCGGCGCCGAGGTGGTACGCGAGCTCGCGGACGGCCTGGCCGGTCTGGCGCCCGGCATGTTCCACGCGCTGGCCTTCGGCGAGGACGCCGAGGCGATGCCCGCGACCGCGTTCGCGTGGAACGCGGGCGGCATGGGCGTCCACTGGACCGCCGCGACGCCGTGGCCGGCCGGTCCCGAGGTCTTCGACTTCGGCGACCCGGCCCGCTGGGCGGCCGATCTGGACACCGCGCGCCGCCTGCTCGCCGTCTCCCCCTCCCCCATCGGACCGACCGAGGTGGGCCGGACCGTCCTCGACGTCCTGCGCCGCCGCTACGACGACACCGCGCCCGCCGACCGGCGCCCGCAGCCGATGCCCATGGCCGTCACGCCGACGGACTCGGGCCCCATGCCGCGCACGGCGCCCGGGACGATCTTCCCGGCGATCGCGGCGGGCGGCGACCCGGCATTCACCCTGCTGACGGGGACCCTTGCGACCCGCCTGCTCGTCTCGGACGGCCGGGCCACCGGCGCCCGACTGCGCCGAGTCTCCGACGGCGAGGAGTCCGCACTCCACGCGGACACCGTGATCGTGTGCGCCGACGCGCTGCGCACCCCCCAACTGCTGTTCGCCTCGGGCATCCGCCCCGAAGCGCTGGGCCGCCATCTCAACGAGCACGCCTTCATCACCGCCCAAGTCCTGCTGGATCTCGACCGGTTCGGCATCGCTCTGGACGACCTGCCGCTCCCCCGCACCGGCGAGTTCAGCACGGACTCGCTGTGGCTGCCGCAGAACGGTCCGGCCCAGCCGTTCCACGGCCAGATCATGAACCGGACGTACGTCGACGAGCACGGCCGCCCCCTCGCCCACGCGGTGGGCCTGGCGCTGCTCGTCCCCGTCGCGTCACGCCCCGAACACCGGCTCGTCTTCTCGGAGTCGGAGACCGACCTCGCCGGACTGCCGCGGATCGGCGTCGAGTTCACCTACTCCGACACCGACCGCGCGCTGATCGACCGGGGACTTGCCGAAGTCCGCTCCCTGGCCGAGGAGTTCGGCCCCTTCGACCCCACCACCGAACTCGCCCTGCTCCCACCCGGCTCGTCCCTGCACCTGACCGGCACCGTCCGCTCGGGCACCGCCGACGACGGAACCAGCGTGTGCGACCCCGACGGCCGGGTGTGGGGCTTCGACAACCTGTACGTCGCCGGCACCGGAGTGATCCCCACGCCGATGGCCGCCAACGTGACACTGACCGGCGCGGTGACCGCCGTACGAACCGCACGGGCCGTCACCACCCGCACCGCACCGCTCGCCGCGCGCTGAGCGGAAGCCCGAACGTGAAGGAAGCCCGATCGTGATCGACATCGTGAAGGAATACCGCGTGGCGCTGCCGGCGTGGATCGACGACGAGTTGGCCGACGTGCCCGCCGTCGTCCCCGACCGCGAGGACCGGATGCGTCTGGTGCACCGGCTCGCGGACCGCAACTGGCGGGAGGGGAACGGCGGTCCGTTCGCGGCCCTCGTCGCCGAGCGCGACACCGGCCGGATCGTCTCGGTGGGCGTCAACGTCGTTCTCGCCTCCGGAGTCTCCAGCGCACACGCGGAGGTCGTGGCCCTCGGCCTGGCCCAAATGGCCACCGGCGGCTGGGACTTGGGTGCGACCGGCCTCCCGCTCCACGAGCTGGTGGTCAACTGGCGCCCCTGTGTCCAGTGTTACGGCGCCACCCTGTGGTCCGGGGTGCGCGGTCTGGTGGTCGCGGGCGAGGGCCCGGAGCTGGAGGAGATCACCACGTTCGACGAGGGCCCGCTCGGCACGGACTGGGCCGAGCAGTTCGAGGCGCGTGGCATCGAGGTCGTAGGAGACGTGCTCCGGGACGAGGCGCTGACCGTGTTCCGCGACTACCGCAAGGCCGTGGACGGGGCGGACGGCATCGTCGTCTACAACGCGCGCGGAGGTGCCGAGTGACCCCGCGTTTCGCGACCGATGTCGTCACCTTCTACCACCCGGACTTCTGGGGCCTCCCCTCCGCGGACGCGGTGCGCGCGTGGGCGCTGCTCCACCCTGACCTCTTCTGGTCCCGGGTGATGGACGCGCTGGACGAGGCCGGCGTCACGGGCATCGAACTCACCTTCGCGCCGGGCGACATGGAGTCGGCGCTGCGGGCGTTCGGCAGCGCGCAGGGCTTCCGCCGTGAGCTGGTGTCCCGCGGGCTGGCCGTCGTGAGCGCGTTCGTCGCCGGGGAGGACAGCCCCGACTGGCGGGACGCCGGCAACCTGCCCGCGATCGTCGCCGACGCCGAACGACGCGCGGCCTTCCTCGTCGACGTGGGCGCCGAACTCCTCGTCGCGGGACTCCCGATGCGCACGACGTTCGGGACCCGGCCACCCCTCTTCGTCGACGCCCCGTTCATGACCCGTATGGCCGACATCGCCCACGCGGTGGGCGAGGCCGTTTCGCAGCAGGGCGTGCGGCTCGCCTTCCATACGGAGTCCAACAGCACGCTCTGGTACGAGCGCGACATCGACCTGTTCATGTCCTTCACCGATCCGCGCTACGTCTGGCTGTGCCCCGACTCCTGCCACATCGCGCTCGGCGGGGGTGATCCGGTGGCCGTGGCACGCCGTCACGCGCGACGCGTCGCCCTGGCGCACTGGAAGGACGCGGTCAGGCCCATCGACGTGGAACTCACGATCGACGAGACGGTCTTCGCCCAACAGCAGCCCTACATGGCCGAGTTGGGCTCGGGCATCGTCGACTGGAAGGGCTGGGCCGACGCCATGTCCCGTACGCCCGGCGCCGACACGGTGCTCATCGAGCTGGACGAGGCCGCCGATCCGGTCGCCGCGTTGCTGGCGGGGAGGGCGGTGGCGTCGTCGGTGCTTCCGTGATCGGTGGCACAACTGCGGTGGCGGAACGGCCACTTGCTACGATTCGATCATGCCGCGCCTGGTGGATGTTCCTGGGTACGTACGCTTCTGGACCGCCTCCGCGATCTCGTCGTTCGGTTCGCAGATCACCGGGCTGGCGCTGCAGATCATCACCGCCGTGACGTTGAGCGCGTCCGCCACGGAGGTGGGTCTGGTCAGCGCGGCCCGCTGGGCACCGTATCTGCTCTTCGGGCTCGTGGCCGGGGTGCTGGTGGACCGTTCCCGGCGCAAGCCGGTCATGGTGGCCATGGATCTCGGCAGGGCCGTTCTCCTCGGCGCGATCCCGCTGCTGTACGCGCTGGACCGGCTCAGCATCGCCGCACTGTGCGCGTGTGTCTTCGCCTTCGGGGTGCTCTGTCTGTTCTTCGAGGCCGCCAACCACTCCTACGTCCCGCAGTTGGTCCCCAGGGAACTCCTCAACGCGGGCTATGCCCGGGTGGGACAGGCCGACGCGGCGGCCGGGTCGACCGGGCCGCTGATCGCCGGAGTGCTCATCAAGCTGGTCGGCGCGCCGCTCGCCGTGCTCGTGGACGCCGTCAGCTATCTGGTGTCCGGCCTGCTGCTCGCCTCGGTGCGGGCCCACGACCCCGTTCCAGACCGAGGCGCCCGGCGCAGTCTCGTGACCGAACTGCGTGAGGGCGTGGCCTGGGTCTACCGCCATCGGACCTTGGCGTCCATCGCGCTGACCTCGCACCTGATGCTCCTGTTCAACACCGTCGTCAGCACGGTCTTCGTGGTCTTCGCACTGCGTGAGCTGAGGATCGGGGACTTCGGCCTGGGCGTGACATACGCCTGCGCGGGCCTCGGTGGGGTGCTCGGCGGCGCGTTCTCCGCACGCGCGGCGCGGAGGTTCGACGTCGCCGCCGTCCTGATCGCGGGCCGTCTGGTCGCCGCCGTCGGCTGGCTGCCGCTGGTCCTCGCCCAGCGCGGACCGTGGGCCCTGGTCTCGGTGTCGCTGGCCTTCTTCGTGGTCTCCGGCGCCATCTCGCTCGAAAGCCCGGTCGAGATGAGCTACCGCCAGGCGGTCACGCCCGAACGGCTCCGGGGCCGGATGAACGCCACGATCCGCTCGTTCAACTGGGGAATGGTCGCGATCGGGGCACCGCTGGGCGGACTCCTCGCTGACCAGGTCAGCTATCGGTTCGCCCTGTGGGTGGGCCTGTCCGGAGCGGTCCTCCAGGCCCTTCTGCTCGCCGCGTCCCGCACCCGGGAGGCCCGCGACACCGACGGGGTCGAGCCTCTCGTACGCGCCTGAGCCCGGGATTCACCCGAAATGCGGCATACGGAAAGCCGGGGGATGCTGGGAGGGCCAACGCACGTCCGAAGGAGGACAGCCATGTCGTTCATGGACAAGGTCAAGGGAATGCTGGGCCAGCACCCCGACCAGGCCAAGCAAGGCGTGGAACGGGCGGGAGACATGGTCGACAAGCGCACGGGCGGCAAGCACGCCAAGCAGGTCGACATGGCCCAGGACAAGGCCAATGACTTCATCGACCGCGAGAAGCCGCAACAGCCCTGACCGCTTCTGTCCCCGTATCACCCTCGATACGACCCAAGTGCACCCCGGAAAACACAGAGTTAATCGACAGCTGATGTGAAAGGCTTGCGCACGCCGGGCCTGATCCATACATACTCCCCCCACAAGAAGCCACGACTCTGGGGGGAGTTGGCTCATGCAAGGCACGATCGACGGGTTCCGCTATGGCGCGGTGACCCCGGTGGCGGCCTATCTGATGGCCTGCCTGGGAGGCGCTCTGGGACTGCGCTGCGTGGTGCGGTCCCTGCACAACAGACAGTCGTGGAAGGCGGGTTGGCTCGCGCTCGGCGCGACGTCGATCGGCAGCGGCATCTGGACGATGCACTTCATCGCGATGATCGGCTTCCAGGTCGAGGAGACCCGGATCGGCTACGACGTCGGCCTGACGGTGCTGAGTCTGGCCGTGGCGATCGTCGTGGTCGGCATCGGTGTGTTCGCCGTGGGCTACCGCGGCGCCACCGCAGGCACGCTCTCCGCGGCCGGTGTCATCACCGGCCTCGGGGTCGCGGCCATGCACTATCTGGGCATGGCCGCCCTGCAGTTGAACGGCGACATCGAGTACCGGACCAGCACGGTCGCGCTCTCCGTGGTGATCGCGATCGTCGCCGCCACGGCGGCACTGTGGGCGGCCGTCTCCATCCGGGGCTTCCTGGCAAGCTTAGGCGCCAGCCTGGTGATGGGCGTGGCCGTGTCCGGGATGCACTACACGGGCATGGCCGCCGTGAGTGTCCATCTGCACGGCACCGGCGGAGAGTGGACGGGCGACTCGGCCAACTCCATTCTGCTTCCCATGCTGTTGGGACCGGCCATCTTCCTGCTGCTGGCCGGGGTCGTCGTGATGTTCGACCCGCTGCTGGTGATGGGCGAGGGCGAATGGGACCGCTCCTTCGCCCGCCATCCGGTCGGCCCGGTCGCGAGCGGCAAGCAGCCCACCCCACGCCCCGACTCGCTCTTCGACACGCCGGACCACCCGACGGCCGGCCGATCGGACCGTTACGAGAGCCCGGCCGCCCCACCTGGCAGCCGGCGGAGCCGGAACACCCGCGGGAACCCCACCCGACAGGCCCCGTACGGCAGCCCCGTGGTGCCACCTCCGGCGACTGCCCGCAGCGCCTACAACACGCCGGCCAACCCCGCACGCGGCCGCCCGGACCCGTACGGGGCCCCACAGCGCCCCGGGGAGTGGTGACCGACAGCGCGCCCCACGCACCGGGTCACCCGTCCCCGTGGCACCAAGTCGCCCTGCGGCGCACTCAGTTGGGTGCGCCCGGCGGCACCCTCGGCAGTGGGTCGACCCGCACCGACCCGGCGTCGGCAAGAAACGCCCGGATCAACTCCCCGGCCTCACGGGCCTGTTCGTCGCCCTGGCAGCGCAGCTCTGTCCCGAGCCGCCGCACGGCACCGCGCAGTGACATGCGTACCGGTGTGTGGAGTGCCGG
>Ga0307509_10007616_pt1 | contig 14085 bp, 23 predicted proteins | sample 10_EM_MG_FD_202245 | JGI IMG/M metagenome (GOLD analysis project Ga0307509, IMG submission 202245) | Populus trichocarpa ectomycorrhiza microbial communities from riparian zone in the Pacific Northwest, United States - 10_EM | ecosystem: Host-associated > Plants > Roots > Unclassified | place... | reverse complement strand
CCTATCAGGTCGCAACGTTGAGTGCCAATGGACAGACCACTGAGACGAATCTCCTCACCAACACCTGTTCGAGGTAATACCTCCTTTTGAACTTGTGGCCGATGATACTCTCCAGTGCTTGAACGGTTCCCGGTTTCAATAGGGTAGACGCCCCCGCTGGAGGTCCTGGGAGCATTTTCTTGCCTATCTCCGAGGTAGCGTCGTATTCCAGCACGGGGATCGCGAGTGACTGCGTGGCGATATATACGCCGGGGAAACCGACAGAAAGGTACGCAGCACCGAGGATAGCCTCAACGACATCGGCCAAGGCCTGAGTGTCAACCGAGCGTTAGAGGAAACTCTTATAAGCCATGGAACATCGAACCTTGTCCCCCATTTGGTGTGTTTTTGCATCTTTATGAACGGGATATCCAGTATCACCTGGATCCGCGGCCGATTTATCCTGCGGGGTGGGTAACATCTCGTCGTTTGGCACGGGATTGAAAGAACCCCTGACGGAGATGCCCGCCGGGTACCACGTCTTGACCGAGAACCTCTTTGACAATATGAACTGGGGGAGTTCGGCGTTCACTGCGTATTGGCACAACGCCTTGTTGTTGATGATGTCCCTTCGGCGGGCGTGTAGGTGGCTCTGACTACCAAAGTCGTGCATGAAGACGTGACACGAAATCAAATACTTCAGAATAGCGTCGCCTGTCCGAGCAGGTCAGATGGTTTGAACGAGAGAAAGGTAGATCTGTCATTACCGAGAATCTCCAGCCTTTCGTAGCTGTACTCCGCCTCTGCAGCAGGTGGTGTCAATGCCTCTCGTAGGAGGTCCTCTCGGATGACATTATCAAACATCCTTGCATTGAGCTCCTTTACAAGCAGGATCTCATCAATTCTCGTCATGACCGAAGGCAAAGTAAGCGCCGTTCTTGCGATGCTGTAAGATAACCCAGAGTCGTGAACGTTTGGTTTTAGCCGGGATCGAGGGTCGTACCTAGCAGGAATGGTCGACTTGACGCAAAGTTCGGGGATGAATACTGTACGAAGTTATGGTTACATTGAAAGTCGAGAAGAGCTCAGCTCACTTTGAGGGGAGCTCTTTTCAGTTGGCTGAGATTTGAGGGAAGGTTCAAGCCGATTGAGAACGCCGGGAGCAACTTGCACCTCCACCAGTGGCTGGTTAAGGTTCCTGATACCTTGGAAATCCTTGATTCGGGCCTTGCAATGTTCCAAATAACTTTCGTATCCATGTTGACGCTGCGGGGATGTGAACAGGGGTGACAAGGCGAGTTACGAGACCCTTACCTCCCCTTCTTGGGGTTTATTCAACGGTGAGAGGTCCTCACGAATCTTGTCCACGAAATAATGTTTCGTATACTCGATCTTCCTATCCTGGATCACGGCGTTGTCGAGGTCTTTTATGACCTCCTCAGCGCTGCCCATCGTGATGGGTAAGAAGGCGGAGGCAGCCATGTTTATCACGGCCCCAGAAACACAGGGGCTTCCCAGACACGGGTGTCCTTCAGGTGCCCAGTAGGATTCGCGAAGAGAGTTCAGGAGCGCGCCGTCGGGTTCCAAGGGGAACACCAGATAAGGGAGTTGGTTTAGGCCACAAACGAATGGCTTGTTTCCAACGAATCGCATGATCCGAAGGGTTGCGCGACGCAATTTTTCAAGCTCGTCCGGGGAGAGAGTTCCTAACCGACACTTGCGCAACTGCACATTCACGGGGTTCCCCGAGATGGACAACGAGAAATCCGACATCGCTGGCAATGGATGTCGGGTCAGGATGGCAAGCAGGCCAAACTTCCTCGTCGACCCGTCGATAAATACGATGGTAGGGTGCCATAAACCCCCTAGGGTCTCGGTAGACAGGGACCAGAAAAGTGGAGTCCTCCGAGGGTGATTCCGGACGCCGTTTGACTTTGCCTTCTTTGACTGCTGGGGTTCGATCGTTCGGGGAACGGGCACGAAGGGATATACGGTGGGAAAATGGGTTGGCTCGAGTAATCCGTTAGTCTGGAGAATCTGGCAGGCGTGAAGGCAAGTAGAAACCAACGCCTCTAACTCGGAGTGGCCGTATCCTTCGATTTTGTGACAGTGCTTGAGTCCTGGGATGGTGACCTCGCAACCATATTGCGGAGTCTCACCCCTCTTCGAAAAACACACTTTGGGCTGAGTGGAAACCCCAAAACCAGGCTTGGATCGCTCTTGAAAGATAAGGTGGATCGCTGTTAGCGCGTCGGGGGGATACATCCAAGCGCCAGTTGTTGCGTCTCGAAGCTTCGGGTATGTGGGTTCTGGAGTAGGGGATTCTGTGGAAGGATGGATATGGATTGATGGGAGTTGAATAACTCCATCGAATCTCATGGCACCTGCGATCCATTCCTGGACTGTTGAACCAGAGGGGGTCTTGTGCGAAAACTTCGTGTCCTGGAGTCTGCCCCGTTCCACCATCCGAACCAAGTGATTCGTGGTAGCCCCACGACAGAGTGGTTGTGTCAGATGGCAGGGGAGTTCATCGAACCTACAGAGGCTTAGAATGCGAACGACAAACATTGGCCTGACGTACATGATGAGATCTGGGGCTCGGAGGGTTATAACGATTGGGAGCTTTGTGGTTACGATTACGTTGAAGTTTCCGCGTTCAACAGCCTCCTTCGCCTGTGTGAGGTTAGGATATGCTCGTAGTAGTTATTAATTGAACTGTGCCTTCACTAGTTGAACCCCGTGATTCAGGGCGAGCATTGGTCTCAGACCGTCGTGGATGCGATCCGTCAGCATCCGTACGGCGACTCGTGCGACCGCGTCGTGACGTACTGTTGGGGTTAGCTTCTGTTAAGAATTCGGGCTGTTGAAACTCACCAAATACCGCGATCCTGCGAGTGACCCCAAGTCCAAGGTGGGACCTGAGTGTTTCGCAGAGAGCGTGGAATTTGGGACTGGAAACTTTCCATTGGGGGTCGTGTCGTTTTGCGAGAGAATGGGTGATGAGCCCTGCCAGAAGGTGGGACTGGTTGGGAACGTCGGTCGTTCTGCTGATATCCTCCAGAACCGTCGTCCAGTGAATAACGCACCCAACTGGTCCCAACCACCTGCGGACTTCATAGGCGTCGTGACAGAGAGTGGGAAACAGCTGGGACAGTTCCGGGGCTTTTGGTATCAAGTCCTCGTAGAAATAATCCTCGACCCTGGGCATAGGACACACATCGTAGCCTATGATGGATTCTGTGGGTGCGGTCGTGTGAGCTGGAGATGTTTTGAAGCGCTTGAGTGGAGGAGATTGGGAGGATTCGGGGATGTCTCGAGGTCTCTTCGAAGTTGAAGCGTGGCTGGCTTCCTCCCCGACGTGGTCTGGCATTCGAGGGTGTGCGGTGGCTGTGGTTGCGGTGAATATGCCTGAGTCGGTTTGGTGATCGAACCGCGCTGCCTCCTCACCATGGTCAAGGCTGTCCCCACCCCATCCGCTCCATGTTCAACAACGCCTTCGTTCTCGACAAAATGGAACGCCCTCTATATCGTGGGCCCGCGCCACGCAAGCGGGTCAGATCTTCACCACGCCTCCTCCAGAGGCTACCCTCTACAGGTTTGCAGATGATCCACTCCTGATCACCAGACGGCAGTTCACATTCAAACGATATAGGAGTCCTCGAGCGCGATGCCGAGGAGGAGATACCTAGGTTGATGTTAAGGCAACTGCGCCACAGTCCGTCCCCACCTCCCGAGCCCCAGACACCCGAAGAGTCCCCCAGCGAGCCTCCAAGTCCTACAACCCCGACCACACCGCGCTCGCCAATCATTGGCAAGAATCCTTTCTCGAGGAAGTTGAGCCGGCCAAAGCCCGCTCCCATCGGAGGGAAGTTGTGGGAAGGCTCAGAACCCCAGGTTCGTTCCCCTAAGGGGCAGGTCAATCTAACGAAACTAACTCTTTTAGTCATGGGAGGTATTTAGAGCGATTGAGAAGAAGGACCTTATGTTTCTTATGGAAGTCCGTGACCGTGCGTTCCACGTGAGTCGGTGCAAGCCTTGCACAAACACCCACTTACAACTTGACTAGGTATTGCTGAAGAAGTCAGGCGATGCAACGCCTTTAGTGCACTCGATGAGGATCGGAAAGTCACATTCCGACGTTACTATCGTTCTACTCGGCGCCCTATCCAGGTGGGTTAACCACCTGCCCGACGAGGAGGTCAACCTCCCAAAAACCAAGGTCCTCCTAAGAGCTTTGCGTGAGTCCGAAGCCATTGTTGGACACTTCTGGTTCTCACTTGCTTCTGTACAGGGACGAATCTGAAGCTCGCGATCGATTACGGTCTCCAGAGTCAACAGAATGACCTAATTGCATCGTTTATGCAGACTCTGATCATGAGCGAAGGGGAGAAGTGGGTTCAGGACCAGACAGTCGCAATTGCTATCGCCCTGCGCTCTGGGAATGAGGGGAAGCCGGTGACGACTGCGGAGACGTGCGTTCGAAAGTTTGCTACCCGCGAACTCGGCCGAGCCAACTACATATCGGCATTGGAGGACTAGTAAGTCCGCTTCTTCACAGCGCATGGGGTTGCCGAAGTAATGTCCCACACTCAGCGTTGCGAATGCAACTGCGGACCTCATCATGATGGCTGCTTGGCACTGTGCTCAAGATTTTCTCCCAGACGCCGAACCGATACCAGTGAGTCTGATTATAGTCCGGGTTTTCATTGCTTAACTACCCGGGTACCAGACATGGTATTTTGCTCGCGACGATCGGGTTCACAAAACGCTCATCCACGAAGTGGATAAGTATGCGACAATCATCAACCGCAAGGCCGGACGGCGGCTGCGGTGGCAGTTCCGTGTGCTGAGAGCGGTGATGGAAGGTCGTTCCACCAGTAACAAGGTGGGTCCCCGTCGGACCTCTGGTGAGCCAGCGAGGGCTGAACAACTCCCAGCAAAAAGTCGACGCTCTTCGGATAGAGTTTGACGAAGGTCCAGGAGTGTGACGCTGTCACTACGGAACAGGCCGAGCGCCTCTTGCTTCTCACTTCGATGGGCCCTTACGGGCACGTCAATCCGCTCGTATAAGGTGCCATCCGAGGCCAAGCACACACCTCGAGTTCGGCGTATCATCGAGCGGAGAACGATAGTATCGTCGTTTCGCAAAAGGGCACAGATAACCGAACTGCTGTTTGCAACCCGACCACTTTGTAGGCTGGAATGTCCATTGGACGATTCGATGAGTCCGTGGTAGGATACATTTTTCCGTGTATTACGAGTGTTATGGAAAGAATTTCAGACCCGACCGCAAGAACCACGCTCCTACGAAGATCAGACTGAGCACTGCCGGGCCAAGATCCATTTGGACGATTGTGTAGATCCACAGCACTGCCAGCGGCGGCGCCTGGGGGACGTGAGTCGGTCGGTTGGAATACTATCGTGCGGCGTACCTGTTGCATTACGAGCTTCCACGAAGCTCTGTTCACTACCCAAACCAGTCGCGGACCAACGACCACAGCCATGACGAAGAAGAGGAATTTGGCTCTTCGGTTTCGTTTGTGCTTGTTCGCTGTTCATCGGATTCAGGCAAACCTAGAGAACGGGGGTGTAGGTGCTCACTATAGTATATAAAAATCGACAGAACTGAAAGGAATAAGTACAAAACACATGGTTGCAATCCGTCAAACGCACTTGGTAGAGCGGACACCAGCCGGTCCCATATGTCCTTGAACTCAGCTTTCCGGGCATACTGCTGGTGCACCAAACTAGTTGCCAAGTTCATAAGCTACACCTCGACGGTGACCACAAACTCACATGTCCATCATAACGAGGAGGAACGTGAAGGGGGCGATTAACAACAGCGCATTCAGGATCTCCACAGCAAATGGGGTTTCTTCTTCCGCCTCCTCGAACCGCGTGGTGGTGGGCGGGGGGTTTGGTAGTTGCTTAAGCAGACCCGTTTCGTTTATCAATCTCCATTGTTCCTCTTCAGAGATCTCTGGTTTGTTCGAGGGTGCCTTCTTCGCGCCTTTCGCGTGTTTGCGTGCCATGGTCACGGAACGGAGGTAAAGTTCCACGTGATCGACTCACCATGTCCGAAGCCGACGATCACCAACAGCTGCTGCAAATTCTCGAGGCTCACGGCCAACAGTTCTTGAACTCGTTCGGACATCCCGCGAAACCCTCCAGCGGCAAAAGGAAACTCGAGCAGTCGGATGATTCCTCGGTCAATGGGGAGGAGGACGAGGAATGGCACGGTTTCGGAACTGGAAATGCCGATCCAGATGATTCCGGAGGTGGAGGCTCAATGGACTCTTTTCATGGTGCGTTGTATTATCTCCGCCTGATTCCAAAAGTGCTTATGGGCGAAGGGTATAGTGAAGAGAAGTTTTCCGACGAAGGTGCTACGCCAACTGGCGGACCATCTGTTATAACCTTCCATGACCCTAGCAAAAAATCCGAGGCCGCCGCGTCTGATAGAACCCTTAAAAGAACCTTCATGGTGCGTGATTCTTACGGTGTCCGCATTTACTGTTTGACTTAAAGACCTCCGCCCTAAGTCGTCGAAAGTTTCCAAACTGCGACAAGAAATTACGGATCCAACAAAGAAAGCAAAACCCGGCGGGGGCGACGACTTGGACTTGTGCGTCTACCCTACTCTTCTCCTTTCTATAACGCTGATGTGGTTCCAGATCGAACCGGCAGAATGACACACTACTGCACAAATTGATCCACACGCAGCTCCTATCGGGCGTGGCAAACCCAGACGAGCTGAACCTAACCGGCTCCCAACGCCGAAAGGCGCTGGAAGGTCGCGTATTAGAGCTCGCCGAGAAAACAAAGATTGGGAAAGGAGAATCGCTGGTTCGAAAAGCCGAACGGAGTAAAGCTGCGAAACGGGTTCGCATCGGTATTGAAGCGAAGCAGAAAGTGCGAGTGAAACAAAAACTGGAAGAGGTGCGTCGTTCTCCTGACTGTAGGGTAATCACAGTCTTAGGTTTGTTCGTCTGAAGGCGAAGGATCTCGGGAACTATCATCCGAGGTTGAAACAGCTCTTTGAAGAGGAGAATGACTCCCCCCCATCACGACGGGACCGCGGTTTGAAGATGGGCGTCGGTAGATTCAAGGATGGTGTCTTGAAACTCAGCCAGAGCGAAATTCAAAGTGTCGCGCGTCGACCGCCTGGTTCGCGTGTCAAAGGGAAAGGGAGGGGAGCTTCCCGGAAGCCCAACCACTAGCATTACTTCATAGATACATACAACAACTTCGCACAGGTGCACATCGGATTTTTTCGTAACGCGATTACTGGGCATGCCGTGAACGTCTCGAGGTGGTAGAATGTGCTCGACTCGGAGCACGAGACATACTCGGTGCTCGTTGAGGGCTAGGGGCAGGTGTGCGAGCGCGAGATCTCATGGAGAGCTGATAGTCGAGGGCGTGGTGGAGTTCATCGGCTCTACAATACGGGATTACTCAGCGTATATCAACCACGAAGAGGAGGCTTCACTAACGAAGGTGGTCCTCGGAAGTCCGGGTGTCCAAATTCATCTCGGCCGAGTTCCGGAGACCTTCGAACGGACCTGGGCCCTGGAGTAGGGTGGGCGTGCGGACCATAGTGCGAACTGCGTGATGTTTGTTGAAAACAGGTCGAAGAGGGAGACCGTTTACGCTTACCCTCGCATTCCACTCCGGACTGATCCTGGGTAGTTGCCAAACATCATTGGGTTGGAGTCAGGAGATCCCCGCAGCATCGGGTCCACTCTATTGGTGAGTTAGCTCGTGCAAACGGGTTTATCCCAATGTTCGAGGAACTTACCTATCCGACCCATGGATGGAGGGTATATGTGATGAGTACTTGCTTGAATGGCGACGATGGCTACCCATGAGCTCAAAGGGAGGGGGACTTGGGGAGAATAAATTTAGCTTCAGGCTCAGTGATACGTTGTCTGGGACCACATACCCTCCGTACTGGTCGAGTACGATCGGTTGGCGCCGAATTGGCTCTCCATTTGAGAAATCGCCAACCCTGGGAATGCGAAGGTCAGATTACGCAGACAAGATCCGAGCGCTCACTTGACCCACCTCGTGATCTCGTTGCCATAAACATCCTCAAATACTACGGGAGGAGTCTCAGGTTTTATGTACCAGACATTGTCATAGCTAAGGTAGGGGCGTCGTGAGATGGAGTCACGGCTCGGGTGCGTACGTATGCTCACCTGCCTCGACCGTTATCAAACATGAGAATCGCAGGGAGGCGGCCCTCACGATCCTCCAGAGCGTCATGATACCTGCTACTCCGATGACCTCTGGAACGATGGCGAGACCTGCTCCTCTCGCGACGGTAAGGATCGTCATCCCGATAGTGTCTACGATCGTCGCGGTACGACCTATCATCTCGATATGACCTCCTGTCTCGATATGACCGATCGTCCCTGTACGACCGACCATCGTCACGGTGGGATCGTCCATCATCGCGATAGGTTCTACCGTCGTAGTCTGCTTGGTGGCTGGAATAGGGACGGTGATGGTGATCATGCGGGTGTCTGGAGTCGTGTCGGCGGTGTGACCGGGACGATAGTCCGAATTCTTGGGCAGTGTGCGGTAGGATGTCTTGGTTGTCGACGCGGCCCGCTTCCAACGAGGACGACGACTCGGATGAATGTCGTATCCGGGACCTTGGCCGGCTCACGTGCACGATGTCGTTGTCCTCATCCCCGGAATCACCGGGACGATATCTACTGAGAGGACGGGAAGAGACACGGCTGCGGCTTGGGTTAGACGTGATGGGGCGGCCGTCGCTATCTTGGAGGTTCAGCTCGCTCAGGCCGCCATATTCCATCACGGAACCACGGGGCATCAGACCCTGTGGTAATATTTCAGAACGGCTGTGAACACTATCGACCCAACCATTTACAGCCTGCTGATCCCACTAGGTTCGGGGTTAGACGTGGTTCTTCTACACGAAACGGTGGCCTTACATGACTTGACGGGGGCTCTCTGCCTTGGTCGAGCGGAAGGCCGCCTGGAAGTGAGCCCGGTCCCATATAGCCGTCTTGGTGTGATAGTCTTCCCATGTTGTTGAGCTGGGGGTCCTTGCTAGGACCAAAGATACTCTTGAGACCAAGGGGGGCCATACGGCTTAGAGGGGTGGAAATGAGAGTTTCGAATCAAGGAGCGGGGCGATAACAGTTGATATAAGGGGGACGTGCTCGAACGTGGGGAAGTCGTGCGTTGTGATTCGGGAAAATAGTGTAAGTCAAAGAATATCGATTCGGGTGTAGTAGCGTGACATTGGCGCGCCGGCCACAAGTTCCTATATAAACTCGGATCATCGACGAAAATGAACACAACGAGGGTTGACAACTACTACCCTGACGTATGTTGGGTTTCACGCGATAGAGCTCTCTGTCCGGCGAGCCAATCGAACGGCAGATAAAGCCGTTGCAACTTTTCGGATTGCTTCTGCTTGCTCGCCGATGAATCCAGGGTCAAAGGCCCCCCCGGATGTGACCGAAAGGTTAAGGCGCTCCGCTAGAGATTGCAAGCCAGCTTGCAAGGCTCGTTCAGCTGATTCGAGGGCTGGTGTCCCACTAGCGTCGGAGCGATTTCCCTAAGGAACATCCCCAATTGGAAATACCCGGAAATAAAGCAAGTGAAACGTACAGTGTACAGTGCTTGCGTGAACGGGTGTGCTGATGGCAAACCTCGAGGACTGTAGGAACATGAAGGGGCTGTGGGATAAATGTCTGATGCACGTGCTTACCGCGAGTTGCCTTGAGTTGGGGGTCGGTTGTTGGGTGCTGCGCTCTGCGTACGATTTTAGTCGTTTCGACGAGCAGAGTGTGCCTGAACGTACTGGCGGGTGGATTGCCGCCGGTGGGATCGTGACATTGCTTTTTAACTCGACAGGGTCGGGAAGATCGAGAGTTTGGACATCTTTATCCTTTTCTATGTTGTTTGTAGTGGTTGCCACATGCCCTTCAGTTAGGTTTGCACGAGGCTGGGTTATTGAATAATCCAGATCGCCCAGGTTTTGCCCGTCCACGTAAACCGAGCCGCAGATAACGCACTCCTGAGCCACAGTTATGATATTGTTGTCCCAAATGAAAAGGGAACCGATAGCCGACCTTTCTCGGATCTTTGCCACCCCCTGGTCTCGGTGGGCGAACGAGGGGCACTCCGTAACACTCGGGGTTCGGGCATTCGTCCGCCAACATGGCCCATCCATTGAGCAAGCGGTTACCAATCTCAGCAGATGCTCTATCGGACTGCTGCCTTCGACGTAGAATCGCGTCCGTGTCGACAATAGGGTGCAGCGGAGGGGACTCAATATCGCTCGGGAGATCCGTCGGCGGGGTTGAAGTACGTGAAGCCGAGAGATGGGTTGACACAGTTGTCACATTTGAAATCTGAGATGGCCTTCGTTGCGCGGATGACTGGGCCGGAGCTTGTGACGGGTCCCCATCGCAGCTGACACAGAAATGAACAACAGGTGTCTGGGCGTTTGGCGATCTCATCAAAGGGACCTGGCACTTCGGACACCCTCTGTCCGTTAAGACCTATGCCTTGTGAGTTCCAGGTTGGTTTTTAGTTAGGCTTTCCTGAGACGCGCACCCATCCCCTAAGCATCCACGGCCCCATTTTGGATGAGACATCCATGATCTGGCTCATGGTGATAATCGCGTGGAAGAAGAAAGCGAGTTGAGCTGCACGTGACCTGGAATCACCTCCACGTACTTTCAACGTGCACTGTTTCAATCCGGATACGGTGGCGGACAGACCACGGCCTGCATCGGTTCACTCTTCGCTGCACATGCCGTGGCGCAATTGGCGGACTCGCGCACTCCTAGGACTTTTCATTTTGGCATTCCAGTTCTGGCCGTCGACCACAGAAACACCCTTAGCCACCCCGAGCCCCGTCACCGGATGGTCATTGAACCGCACTGTCGCCCTTCGGTTGGTCTCGAGATCCACCGGTGATGCGATGTCTGATTGTCGTTGCTTCGTAGCGAGAGGGTACGGGGTTTGTGGTATCACGGTTTCGATAACTACATGAACCATGGTCAGTCCGACGGCCGACCACTCATGAGGCTTCACATTTACACCAACCGCTAGCTTTCCCACATGACGAACTGGACCCGATATCTTGCACGGGACGTGGGCCAGACCTTACAAACCTGTCAGTAAAAACCATCTGCCGTAAATGCTGGTTTATTCATCGGATCTACAGTGACAACTGGGCGGCAAACGATGTTGCAGGCAATTACTCTGTGACGCTAGTAGACGTCCTCGACACATTTGTGGTGATGGGCGATATTCAAGGGTTTGACACCGCGGTCAAGAACGTTATCAAGGCTGTCTCTTTCAACGTGAACACAAGGCCACAGGTCTTCGAAGCCACCATCCGTGTCCTCGGAGGTTTGCTCTCCGCCCATATATTTGCTTCACGCCCAAATCAACCTTTCTACCTACCGTGGTACAAGGACGAACTCCTTCACATGGCACACGACTTAGGCAACAGGCTCCTACCTGCCTTTTCGACCCCGACTGGGATCCCATACGCAAGGGTAAGGACCTTCGGATCATGTCCTTACCTGTATTTATCCTCCGTCAGATCCACCTCAAACTTGGCGTACTCCAAGGGGAAGGCTACGAAACTTGTACGTCACCGCTCGATCGACTGGATATTTCACACCGACGTACAGCCTAGGCACCGCTGGAGCTGGTAACCAATCCTCCACCTAACGCTTGACCTGCATTAAGGCTCGTTTCCAGGTTCTCTCATCTTGGAATTTGCAACGTTGAGCCGCCTTACCGGCGACGACCGTTTCGAGCAGGCCGCATACAAAGCTTTCTTCGCGTTATGGAACCGCAAGTCGGATATAGGATTGGTTGGAAACACAGTCAGCCTGCGAACGGGGGTAAGTCTTGATGTGGCAGCGCGGCGCCTGTGGTCAACTAGCATTTTAGGCCTGGCTCACACCAGAGGTCAGCGGAATCGGGGCTGGAGTCGACTCGTTCTATGAGTACGCGCTCAAGTGGTATATCTTGAGTGGTATGTACTTTCTGTTGACTGAGAGGCCCGCCCACTGATGGATTTGGACAGGGGAAGTTGAATTCTTGGACGTTTGGCATCAGAGCTATGCTGCTGTGATGCGCCACTCGAGAGCATCAAACGGGTTCTGGGTATATCTCCCATTTTCCCAGCTTGAGGGATTGACGTTACTGAACCCACTTAGTTTAGAAATGTCAACATCCACTCCGGGGAAGCTGCGTACTTCACCATCGATTCCCTGTCCGCCTTTTGGCCTGGGCTACAGGTGTTGGCTGGTGACGTCGAGAACGCGATTAAAGCCCACCTCATGTGTAAACCCACACGCCTTCAGTGTTATGCACCCCCTGTCTAATCCTGTTCGCCGCAGTCTGGAACCTCTGGAAAAAGTTCTCTGGAATGCCGGAAGTCTTCGATACCGCGTTTTTGCAGGCAACGTCGTGGCAATACCCCCTTCGGCCCGGTACGTCATTCGAGTTTGGGTCCAGGCCCGAACCTGAGCCACGATTCAGAATTCATCGAATCCACCTGGTACCTCTACCGTGTTTGTCGCTCTCCCTCACGATGGTTAGTTCTGCCGCTCAACGGACGCATAGGCTACTCGGGATCCATTCTACCTCGACGTCGGAGAGCGAGTCCTCAACGACATCGAGACCCGGGCCAAGGTGGAGTGCGGGCTCGCAGGGATCTCAAACCTTCTGTCGAACACACTATCCGATCGCATGGAGTCATTTGTACTTTCTGAAACCCTTAAGGCACGTTATTTTCCCAACCTCTCTGACCCACCACCTAATCCCTTGTCACCGCCCCGCAGTATCTATATCTATTATTTGACGAGGAAAACCCAATCCACAGCGACGACTCAAACTACGTCTTCACGACCGAAGGACACATCCTAACACTCGAACCGAGGTACACAAAACCCATGTCGGCTGTCCGACGGAAGCTCCGTGGAGCCGAGAACCATCAATGTCCCGCATATACTCCTGGACTTGCTTTCCAGAAACACTCAAACCTGGAGGGGGGTATCGTGGGGGGCATACTGTCTCGTCGAGACGTGGAGTACGCTCGTTTTCTAGCAGACGGAGCCGCGAGCGAGCTGGAACAGGCAGCTTGGTCACCCTACGGGTATTGCGACATCCCGAAGGTGGAGATTTTCGTAAGCCTATGTAATGATCCTCTCCTCACCCCACGGTTGAAACATTTAATTTCAGTCCTATGACTTTGTCCTGTCTCATGACGGCAAAACCGTCACGGAGGATCTCAATCCGGACAGCAGCAAGCTTGAGGTAACCGAGTACGGATACCTGATACACAACATCACCGGAATCAGAGCGTATATCGTAAGCCGTTTGGATGGGAAAGGATATGATGTCTCTCGACGTACGTCTGTTCGTTCTGGACTTGCGTATCGTCTGCTCACATGCTCCGGTTCAGTGGGACCACATTCCGTCCGTACAGGTCAACTCGTTTTCGTCGACGATCAGAAGCTCGTTGGTACAGCGAACCCGCCAGAAGCCACACCGAAGAGGGTCTCCGTCATTAACCTACAGTTCTTCGTCAACGATGTCGACCCGAGATTCCAGGTCCAAATGGGCATTACAGGGGGTCCGCTCGAGGTTACTTTACCGGCAAACACTGCACTCTTTGGAGGGGACCCTTCTCTGTTGACTCCAGACCACAAGCTGATGCGCTTCGGTCACCAGGATGGAGTCCGACTGGTCCAGGATAATTCGAATCAGTACGGATGTCATCCCTACAAGCAAAGCTACGTAGGAGAGGCCCTGGTGGTCGATCGGGGAGAATGCACTTTCCTCAAGAAACTCCTCAACGCAAAGGAGGCCGGTGCTTCTGGTGTCATTGTCATCGGCGACAGCGACACAAGAGTCAGCCCTTCGATCGACGATGACGAGAGGGTGGAGGTCGGAGACACGGTAGACGACGTCGCGCTCGTTCTTCTGACCAAAACGGGGGGGAAGACGGTGACCGACATGATCAAACGGACACAGGACTTGGGCCTAGGACAGGTGATGTTCATGGTCGATCCGGAGAGTAGGCAAGTCGGTGCGAAG
>Ga0307509_10007615_pt1 | contig 14086 bp, 12 predicted proteins | sample 10_EM_MG_FD_202245 | JGI IMG/M metagenome (GOLD analysis project Ga0307509, IMG submission 202245) | Populus trichocarpa ectomycorrhiza microbial communities from riparian zone in the Pacific Northwest, United States - 10_EM | ecosystem: Host-associated > Plants > Roots > Unclassified | place... | reverse complement strand
TAAGCCACAAATTTGCGTTGAGCTGTAAATTTGCGTTGAGCTGTCAGGCACTCTTTAGAGTGGCCCCGGTTGTGAGCCAGCGAACATGCGGGGGTTGCGGCCGCACGCCGCAACCTTGGCACGAGTAATCGTTATCCATTCACATGTAGGCAATTGTTGAGATTTTGTCTGATTATACTTTGCTTTAGTTTAACTGTGAGTTCACGATAGGTGGAGTAATTCAACCGACTTGGTGATGATATTTATCTTTCCTTTGTTTATAGTTGTTGAGATTCAGGTTTTGTTTATGACATATCTAGTGCTGCCTGCAAGTTCTTGTACCTTACCAACTAATACATGATATATAAAAATTAAAAAAAAGCCTACTGTAGGAAACTTGCTCACTCTCAGTAGCCAGTGTTTCAGTTAGTGTTAGAAACTATAGTCACGAGGGTGCTCTCATCTTCTCTGTTGCTGTGGTTACAAGTGATACCTCATGACCACTTGCGTCACCCCCTGTCCCCTCTCAAAATCTACACCGCTCTTTTCTCTTCCTTCTCTCTTCCTTCTCTTCTTTCCTTTCTCTCTTAATCTTCAACTTATTGTTTAACAAGTTGTTCGCCCACTCTGGAAACAGTTATTGCTTTTTGAACTCGTGAAACTGCTGACTTCCATTCGTTCACTCCTGATACCTCTGACTGGTTAGTTTGGTCACGATCAGTGGTCTAGATTAATATGATCATAAGCCTAGCTTGTATTTACTGAGAGGGCTACTTACGAGCTAAAAGTGTATAAATCTCGGGACAGACAATGAGATTCCTTCCATGTTAGATCTGCTTAAACCGCCCTGAGCGATACATTCACGGCAGATCACTCGATAATCACCGGCTGCCGGAACAGATAGAGCAGAGGAACCAGATGTAATAACCCACCACTTGTACTTCGAGGGTAGAGAAAAGCTCTTGCGAAGTCTTGGCCGCCAACTATATAGGAATTCTGTAAGCCACATTCGCCAGATACTGCTACAACCTGAGTACTGGGGTGTACTCTAGTACAATAAACGGTTTTAAAGACGATATCTATCGTGTTACCCAACCAAGTATATTCGTCGTTAAGTGCGATGAATTCGCTTGCCAAGAAAGTACGTTTTACATCCATCTTCAGAGGTGGGCTTGCCTTACGTGGTAGAATGCGTAATTGTCACCCAATTTTATGGAGTTGAAAAATGGAGTGCCAGGTGGGCGGGACAGGGGATAGAAGCAGTCCCACTCCCACTCTCGCTTCCTGTCAAACAACCAAGCTTGCAAGATCACACCCTAGCTTCCCCCTGAGCTCCGCAAAACTTATCTCATCACCCCTACTACATCGATTCTAAGAGGTATTTAGCAACATACGCCCCTGAGGATTCTAGGATCCTTGCCTACAAGCTCTCAAATCACTCCAAAGTTTACGTTTACGACAAGCACCAGTTCCAACGATCTAAACCGCTCTCTCCCACGCAATGTCACTTTTCATGACGCTACCAAGCCTGACGTGACTCTTGGAGGGTTTGTCCAGAATGGGCCTATAAGCGAGGCAAACTTTCATGACATCCTCGGAATTTTACTTGTCATTGAGGACCCTATACGTGTTCAAGAGAGGGTGTGAGCCATATCGTATCCAGAACTGGCATGCCTCTTCAAACAGGAGTATACGATATTTATTGCGATTGTATTTGCTATATTTAAGTTCCCCCCAGTTACTCGGTGGTCCATTTGCTAATTTTGCTAGCCTCTATCAACGTTAGTGATGAGCCTTGGATACCTAAGTTGATTTCTCATAAAATCTCTGGTAGAGAGGAACGTTTCTGTCATGAAGTCCGTAATCGTGACCGGAAATGTGTTATTTCACGAACTTCGATTCCTGAAATCCATATCTAGGCTAATAACTGGACCACTTTCAAGGCTGCCCATATCTTCCCTCTCCGGCATGAAAGTCACTGGGTTCAGTATAATTATGGACGATGGATGACAGACATGCACGATGCTACTGGATCCTCGAGGATCAACTCAATTAAACACGGGTTTCTTCTCACGGAACCGGTGCACACAATGTTTGATCGGTACCTTATCTTGGTTAACCCTGATGATGGTTACAAGGTAGTTGCATTTGACACCGATATTGATGTCTACGATGGTAGAATTCCCGATCCTGTTTGCCGAAACCCCGCCGATCCTCATTGCGTTTCCGACGAAAGTCTAAGATGGCATTTCTGCCAATCGGTCCTTGCGAATGTCAGAGGAGCAGGGGAACCGATCTTCGACCCTGACCTCCCCTCTGGGACTGATATGATGAATAAGATCCTTGCCAGTTCATATACCCAGGAGAGATTCGAGTCTGAGCTACCCTCTAGGTTGTGAGAGGTTTCTGAAAGACAACCATTTCGATCGGGGGGATATTTTTTAGCTGGTTATTTAATAACACTGGGTGCACTATCCTTACATTTTTCGGAGGCTCACCAGGATAGTTACAGACATTTTGCAAGCGAGCAAGCCACCAGAAGCGCAGTATCAACTAGATGTGCTAATAGCAAAATGGGGCATTTTTCTTGCTCTATTTTCTTTCTTTACACTTGTCTTTGGGGTTACTATTGTCATGTGGCTGTGGTTGCTGGTGTATACTGTACGTAGGAAATATACAGAAAATTTCCACACTCACCATGATTTTTTCCGCCCACATTTTCGATATATTTTCGGTAATCTTCCCCAGAATATCTGCCTCCAAACTCTTGTCCATGGTACCTGGTGTTTCATCCTAGCCCGGCCCAACACCCACATGTCTGATGGTATCGCCTTTGACGGGACCCACCGATACACTTATCACACGGCCAAGGCGCTTTTCGTAAGAACTGTAGTAATCGAGAACCTCACTAGGAGATCCCGAATTTCCCTCTTTGGATTGAGCGGTGGGAGACACAGCGAAAAGATTCACCTTCATCCCTCAGCTGAGGCATGCCTTACTAGGAAAGAAGACTCCAACGCTCTAGCGGTATTCTCGATTATTCCAGTTCTTACAGTATGTGCCCTTCTCCTTACAAATATCCCAGCACCCCTGAACTTCTCAAGAATTCAGTTCGGGCCATTGTGCTAACCGGCTATTTCAACAGGGACCTAGCATACTGGTCACTGATCCTTTCGGGCCGCACAGGTAGGGAAAAAACACGTACCCGCGGTGCTCTATCCTCCTGCCTGACAGGACAACTTGTACCCTACTTGGGAGGTGACATCATCGCTTGCCAGCACAGGTTTTCTTTCCTCTCTCTCGGGATAATAATCCTTGTTACATGGTCCACGTCTTACTGACCCCCAGATCTCCATAGCAAAACTAGACGCGCTATCACCTTCACCTTCATCACTCCGTCATGCTAGCTTCTGAAATTCTTCAGTTTGCATCGGCCATTCCTCCACAATTTCGACGGGGCACTCCCGTCCCGATGCCACACCTTGGGCTACAGGGTGAGAGCTAGGTAGGAGTTGAGACGGATCATCGGTAATGGTATAGTTATTCCACATTCATCGAGTTACAAGTATTGTAGAAGTAGGGACTATCATTGGTGGTATATTGAGAGATCTTCTGGTCTTTGCTGCCCCCACTATTACAGAGGAGAAGTGAGTTTAGTCGGTCAGTAATATTCCTGGAAGCTGGACAAAAGTGGGGGTGTGCTCGTGTCAAATCAATATTGCAGATAACGGTACCGTACCACTATACCGCTATTTTCAACCCAGGGGTAGGAAAACGTGCAGCAAAGTCTTGGCTGCAGACCATGTAGACATTCTGAGAGCAACATCTACCAGACACCCTAGTCTGTAGATTACATTTAAAATGTTTACAGAGGATCTCTGTCTCGTTGCCTAACCGATTATATTGATCGCCAAGTGCAATGTTTGTTTTTTTGCCAAGATTGTACTCTTCTCATCGATGTTCAGACATAGGCCCGCATTGCCCTCAAACACGTGATTGTCGGTGAATTTCATTGGTCGGAAAGTAGGCGGTACCGAGCCGGTAAAACTGGGGAGAAAGTCATTGCCACCAGCTTCTCTTGAGAGAGCGGGCTCGTAGGACCATCCATCAATCTCTCTTTGACCCCTGCAAACCTGACAAGGCTCTTGGAGAACTTCGCCAGAATGGGTCTATAACTGAGGCACACTTTGTTGACATTCTCGGAATCTTAGTTGTCATTGAGGAGGGCCCTATACATGTTCAAGAGAGGATGCGGGGCTTTATCGCATCCAGAACAGACATGCATCTTCAAACAGGAGTTTACGATATTTACCACAACAGACAACAGTATGTGCCATATTCTCCACCATTTAGTAAACTGCCCAATTGCTAATTTTGCCAGGCTCTATCAATGTCAGGAATGAATCTTGGGTACAGCGCCAGATTTCTTATAATTCGACCGCTAGAGAAGAAAGATTCCACATTGAAATCCGTTATCGCGACCGGAAATGGGAAATTAAATCAGTCCCAAACACCATATCCAGCTTAATAACCTGGATACTTTCGAGGCTGCCTGGATATTCCCGCTCTGCCATGAAAGTCATTGGATTCAATATGTTTATGGACAATGGATCACAGACAGGGACGATGCCACCGAATCCTCAAAGATCAACTCGCCTCAAAATATGTTTCTTCTCCAGTCAGATCTCCGGCAATTGTTCGATCGGTATCTCATCTCAATTAGCCCAGACGGCGGCTACAAGGTAGTTGTGTTTGATATCGATCTTTTTGGCTATGATTGTAAAACTCTGGATCTAATCTGCCGAACATGTCCAGTCCCCACTTTTGTCCGATCAGCTCCTGAGATGGCATTTGCGCCAATCAGTCCTCGCCAATGTCAGAGGAGCAGGGGAACCGATCTTCGAGCACGACTTCCCACCGGGGACCGATATGGTGGGTGAGATCCTTGCTGGCCCATATGCACGAGAGAGATTCGAGTTGGAGATTGCCGCTAGGTTGCGAGAGGCTTCCTAAAGCCAACCGTTTCGATCCCCAAGAGATTCACAGCTGTCGATTTATTGGCACTTGCCGCGGGCTCACTATATTTTTCGGAGGCTTGGCGGGATTCTGACAGCGGGTTTCTAAGTCAAAAAGCGTCGTGAAGGGGAATATTAACTAGATAGACTAATGAAAATATCATTCCCTGAGGGTGGCTGGGTTTGTTGCCGTATAGGCGGAGTTTAGCTATCTTGGGGGGGGGGGTAAGAGTACATGAGGCGGGCCACACCCACTCCAATCTAACAAGCAGGCTGGCAAAATCACACCAGTTCCTCTTTGCCCCACCCGAACTCTGCAAAAACTTTATCTCACCACTCTCATTACTTCTATTCTAAGAGCTATGTAGCAATATACGCCTTGAGGAATTGCTGACTTCTTGCCCACACCACTTCTCGTTTCTTTCCCTCTGATTACGATTACCACAATCACCAATAACACCGATGCCCACAGATCACTCCCACCCACGCAATATCTCCTTTTACGACACTACCCACCCTGATGCGGCTCTTGGAGAGTTTGCCCAGAATGGGTCTATAACCGAGGTAAACTTTCTTGACATTCTCGCAATCTTGCTTGTCGTTGAGAGTCCTATACATGTTTAAGAGCGGATATCGAGACATATCGTATCCAGAACTGACATGCCACTCGAAACGGGAGTATACGATATTTATCGTAAAGGTATGTGCTATGTTTTCCCCATTTACAAGGCGGCCCAATTTCTAATTCCGGCAGCCTCTATCCAAGTTGGTGATGAGCCTTGGATACACCGGTTGACTTCTTACGAAATCCCTGGTAGAGAGGATAATTTCTGTGATGAAATCCGTAATCGCGACCGGAAATGCGTGATTTTAGAACTATTAATTCCTAAAATCCTTATCTAGGCTCACAACTAAACCGCTTTCGAGGCTGCCCATATCTTCTCTCCCGAGAATGACAGTCTTTGGATTCAGTATAATTATCAAAAGTGGATCACAGACATGGACGATGCATTCGGATTCTCGAAAATCAACTCAGCTCAGACCGGATTTCTTCTCCAGAAAACTGTCCAGCAATTGTTCGATCAGTGCCTCCTCTCTTAACCCGGACGATAGCTACAGGGTAGTTGTATTTACCCTCAATCTTCTTGGCCTAGATGGTGGAATCCTCAATCCCGCGTGCCGAAACCCTGCTGATCTCCACCGCGTGGCCAATCAGATTCTAAGGTGGCATTTCCGCCAATAAGTCCTCACAAATGTTAGAAGAGAAGTGGAACCGATCTTCGAGCACGACTTCCCACAGGGGAGCGATATGGTGGATGAGATCCATGCTGGCCGTATGGGCAAGAGAGATTCGAGTTGGAGATGTGTGCTAGGTTGAGAGAGGTTTCCTAAGGGCAACTGCCTCGGCCACAGAGATCTGACACTCGCTGAGCTATGATATCATTAATTTTTTTTCGGAGGCCTGACAGAATAGTGACAGAGATTTTGAAAATGAAAAGGCATGGAAGGCGAATACCAACTATCTGGGCTAATGAAAACACGATTCAATAAGGGGTGGCTTCCCTGTTTAATTTTCTTTCTTTACACTTATCTTTAGGCTGGCTTTTGTTAGGTGGCTGGGGTTGCTAACTTGCTGCTGTACTTGTACTTGGAATGAAAGCAAAAATCGGGTTCCCCAAGTAACCCTATCGTTGCAATGGAGTACTGTGTTGGCCGGAATAGCAGGAAAGATCGGCAAGTCAAAGGTTAGAAAATTTTGTTTGAAATATCCTTGTATGGGATGGGAAATTCTAGCACCCAGGGTACCGTTCCCCATGCACCGCCTGAGGAACACCCGGGCCATGAAAAGTTTCCTCCTCTCTGTTTTTCCTTCCTCCTTGTCCTTCCCTCGTCTCAGTCTTCCCTCCTGTTCATTGCTTTCCTCCTGATTTCCTTTCTAAATGCTCAATGGCAGAAATCATGAGCTCATTCACCCCTCAATAAAAGCACTGTGTCTTCACTCGAGCCGCTCTACCCCACTGCGTAAAACCCCCATCCCCAATCATTACCTCCACATCAATTATTTTTTATATCAAAAAGATTTGGTATTAAATTTCCCCTCTCCTTGTCTTTCCTTTCCTTTCCTTTCTATTCGCAAGCAACCTCCCAACTCGGAACCTAAATGTGAACGGGAAAGCCCGCTGTTGCTTTTCGGCCTAGCCAACGCGATGGAATTGGCAGCTCCAAGGTCGGTACCCACCGATCTTGGTGTCGAAACATACTATGGTTGGACCTAGTGTTTCGGCAACCTCATATGTATCAACTAGTGTTTGGAAAACTTGTACACCTGTTAGAATCAGATAAGTGGAAAAAAAAGACACAGGTGATGGAACATGGGTTGTGGGAGGTAGGACAGGTTAGCACTAGACACCAATTGCGATATTTGATTTGTTTCCAGCCCGTTTGAAGATTGGGGATTGTGGTGGATCTCCTATATTACATTATGTAATTTTTCTGGTTCTCGTCTCCATGATCTCTTACCGGCTCTCTATCAAAGGCCTTGTACTTTGGCGTTCATTTTCCTATTACTCTAAGTCAGTCATATACGTTCCTTTCCTTGGTAGATGATACCAATCGCTACTCCACTAGTTCTTTTTGTCACTCTTTGTTGCTCCTGGCGGACCGGCATACTTGCAACCTCGAATTGTGTTTTGGAATTTTTGACTTCGGGTAAGTCACGCTATGGTGGTGGCGTGGCACCAGTGTCATCCTAGAGTAGAGGTGTAAGGTTTGGTTGAGGTTTTGTTGTCCTTCTACCTTTCGGGGTCGCCATGACTTGAACATTTGCCAATGGATCCTAGCAACACTTCTGGGCCTTGGAAGGTTAGCGGGGCGAATATCTTTGAGGGTCAATGGTGTTATACTTCTAATGGAGCTAGTTGTAAGTCGCCCTTTAGCATCCTCAACAATATTGGCTGCAACTGCAATAAAGTTTGGCTTTTTCAAGGAAGTGACTGCATCCTTTAATCCTTTGTCTTCTTTCTTCATTTGTACCACTTTCAGGCTGATCTGTACTTGTGTTTTGACAACACTCTTGGATTTCAAAGTCCCTCCACACATATTGGTTTTTGACACAGATGCTGCACCAGCTGCGACAAGTGCAGCCAAAGTATCCTCACTTGCCTGTCTGGTGGCATTAGTTGCAGCTGGAGCAGTGATGGAGCGAGTGAATACTGGTGATTTCTTAGGTTTTCATTTATCCTTATTTAAGTTGGATGCATCCTTATTGCTGTGAGCAGCTAAAGGGGCTAATCGATCCCCACATTTTCTGTTGATTGATTTGCATTCCTCTGGGAGTTTAGAGGCATAACCTTCATCGTTAGCTTGTCATCCCCATTACAGAATATATAGTGTTGATACAAAGCAAGCATAACCTCGAGAAAAAATGGCTAAGGTGGTCGGTCATATTCTTTATCAAGAATGAGTTTTTTCTTCTGTGGGTTCTTCTTCGGGCCCTTCAGATACTGAACCAATAGACCTCCAGTTACATATGCGGTCAGCCAGTAGGTCGAGTAACAGAGGATAATTAGGTACATATAGCTTAGTCTTATTTTGCCCTTGTGCTTCGACGACCTTTTGTTTTTTTAGACGTCCTCTCTTTGCCTCCATCCTCATTTGTTAGTGTAACTTGGCCTCATTGTAAAGACATTATCTCAAGCAAGAGGGGGATTTGTAACTCAGTTCTACGATAAGGTTAGCAGGCAAAATAATGATCGGCCACATGCACGCATGCATACTCCGGAATTTCGAGCCCTCCGACTCTCCGGTTCAGCCATTGTCACCAGCCCGGACCAATTCATCATGAAATGAGGTACTTCTCCACTCTTGCACATACTCTTCCTCACCGGCACCTAGCACTTCATTCTCCTGAACCTTCTCTCCTGGAGCTGCCTGGGGGTTATACTGCGGAACTTGATGTCCACTCTCTCAAAAGGATGAAGCATGCTCTGTAAGAAGATGGTCAATTCTCCGCCACGTGCAGTAGGATGTTCAGAAGAGCCACCACGCATAGCAACTTGAGCGCGCGACAGAGTTTATTTCTCTAAGTACGAAAGCGACGTCTTCCAAACTCCGTTAGTCAATATACGAAGACTCCAAGCCCAGATTAATCCCTTACTTTCACAATATAAAGAGTTTTGAAATACTGTTTCCTCGTATTCTCAAGAACATCAGCCAGCCCCGGCGATGCAGACTCTTTCGTTAAAGCTTCAGTGCCGGTGGGGGGCAGCGGCTTGTCTGCTAAACAAAAATTTCATCAGCATTCAATACATATAGTAAACGATGATGGAGACTCACAGCAATGTCTGATTACCCCGAAGAAGTTCGGAATTAGGGGAACCTATAGTTAAAGTGCCAACAAGACCCGGTGATGATAGTAGGTCTTTCGTCGTGCAATCGCTAATCCTTTAGTGAGACCACAATTCACCATCTAATCGCCCGCCTCCAACCCCATCAAACCCCTACCTCGGAGGTTCATGTGGGGCCTTTCTAGCCAATACCACTGTTTTCCTCACATCCGTCATTTTCAGTTGCGTTGACACTATCGACTAGAATATATCTTTCCGCTTCCGCCATTCGATCGGTCGGTCCCAAAAGCCTGCACCCCAAGCACTCACCCCTACAAAATAATATGGTTCCCAGGAAATGTTGGGTATTCGGCAGTTGGCGTTGGGGATCAAGTGTTTGTAAAATACCTATTTAAGCACCGCAAGGGAAGAAGGGTAGCGGAACTAGCAGATTGAACTGGTGAGAAGAAAATTGCATGAACTGATCTCCACAGAGATGATAACAGGGGGGAAGGGAATGAGAGATCAGAGTTACAGTTGGACGAAGCAGATTGTTTGTTTTATCAAAGGGTGAAAAAAATGATCGTTTCCGCTTACGTGGTTGGGAAAAGAGAATTAAGGAGAAACATAAAAGAGCCACTCCACCCTGACAAGCAATACATCTGGATTCCTAAGTACTAACCCCCCCCTCTTGTATGCCAGTGCGGCCCATTATATCTAGCACCGTAACCATATTCCTGGCTTCACACAGGTATCCCTTTGTACATTTTCAAGCACTCAATTTCATCCCTATTAATGGGTCAGTGTTGCCTACTGTAGGGAACTTACTCACCTCTAAGTGGCCACTGTTTCTCTGTTGGAGAGTCCTTCCATATCTGGTACGGTTGATGGCAGGGTGTGATGTAAGCCGGGGATGTGGCGGTGATGCGGCGGCGAGTGAAGCCGAGTGAACCGGGAAATCGTGACCGTGTCTTCTCTTATTACATAGCCGGGGTCACCCCCCATCTTTCCCTCTCCACCAATACAACAACAGTGGTTTCAACATTCCATGTTGATGTAGTTACGAGTGATACCTCATGACCACCTGCGTCACCCCCTTTCCCCTCTCAAAATCTACGCCCCTCTTTTCTCTTCCTTCTCTTTCTTCTCTTCTTTCCTTTCTCTCTTAATCTTCATCTTGTTGTTCAACAAGTAATGCAAGTTGTTCGCTTACTGTGGAAACAGCCTTTTCTGTTTGAACTCGTGAAACTGCTGGCTTCTACTAGTTCACTCCCGATACCTCTCACCTGTCAGTTTGGTCACGATCAGTGGTCTAGATTAATATGATCATAAGCCTAGCTTGTATTTACTGAGAGGGCCACTTGCGAGCTAAAAGTGTGTGAATCCGGGGACAGACAAAGAGATTCCTTCCATGCTAGTTCTACTTAAACAGCCCAAAGCGATACATTCATGGAAGATCACTCGGTAATCCTCAGAGCAGATAGAGCAGAGGAAGCAGATGTAATAACCCACCACTTGTACTTCGAGGGTAGGGAAAAGGTCTTACGAAGTCTTGGCTGCCAGCTACATAGGAATTCTGTTAGCCACATTCGCTAGATTCTGCTACAACCTGAGCACATGGCGAGTACTCTAGTACAGTAAAAGGGTTTAAAGACGATCTCTATCGTGTTATCCAACCAAGTATATTCGTCGCTAAGTGCGATAAATTCGCTTGCCAAGAAAGTAGCTTTTACATCCATCTTTCGAGGTGGGCTTGCCTTACGTGGTGGGACGCGTAATTGTCACCCAATTTCATGGGGTTGAAAAATCGAGTGCCTCGTGGGCGGGACAGGGGGATAGAAGCGGTCCCACTGCCACTTCTGTCAAACAACCAAGCTTGCGAGGTCATACCCTAGCGTCCGCCTGAGCTCCACAAAACTTATCTCACCACCCCTACTACATCAATTCTAAGAGGTATTTAGCAACATACGCCCCTGAGAATTCTAGGACCCTTGCCTACAAGCTCTCAAATCACCCCAACGATTACGTTTACGACAATAACCAGTTCCAAAGATGTCACTAACCACTCTCTCCCACGCAATGTCACTTTTTATGACACTACCATGCCTGACGGGACTCTTGGAGGGTTTGTCCAGAATGGATCTATAACTGAGGCAACTTTCTTGACATTCTCGGAATCTTACTTGTAATTGAGGAGGGCCCTATAGGTGTTCAAGACAGTGTTCTCAACGGGGCAGTACATCCGTCCTGAGCCAGGACCAGGACGGACGGCATTGTGTCGTCCCCCGCGTCCTCCGTCGTCCTCTGCTGTTCTCTGCTGTCCCCTGCCGTCCTCCACCGCCCCCTGCCGTCCTCTACATGAAATTGTCTTTCATCGTGGGGCTCGTCGCCCTTCATAATGACAGCCGCCCTGCGAGTTCACCGACGAGGACGGACTACCTCATGCCATCCCGTCTCATCCGGGGCTCTTGGCAGCGCCCTCGCAGGGCCCTACCAGGGCCCTGGGGGTTGAGAACACTTGTTGAAGAGAGGATGTGGAGCCCTATCATATCCAGAACTGGCGTGCATCTTCAAACGGGAGAATACGACATTTATTGCGATTGTATGCGTTATATTCAAGTTCCCCCCATTTACTAGGTGGCCCATTTGCTAATTTTGCCAGCCTCTATCCAAGTCAGCGATGAGCTTTGGGTACCCCGGGCGATTTCTCATAAAATCTCTGGAAGAGAGAGTAGTTTCTGTCATGAAATCCGTGATTGCGACCGGAAATGGGTTATTTCAAGAACTTCGATTCCTGAAATCCATATCCAGGCCAATAACTGGACCACTTTCGAGGCTGCCCATATCTTCCCTCCTGAGCATGAACGGCTTTGGATATAGTATAATTACGGACGATGGATTATAGACATGCACGATGCTATAGAATCCTCAAAGATCAACTCACCTCAAAACGGGATTCTTCTCCGGATAGAGGGGCACAAAATGTTTGATCAGTACCTCATCTCGGTTAACCCAGATGATGGTTACAAGGTAGTGGTATTTGACACCGATCTTTATGACTATGATGGTAGAATTCTCGATCCTGTTTGCAGAAAACCGGACGATCCTCATTGCGTCTCCGACAAACTCCTAAGATGGCATTTCCGCCAATCGGTCCTCGCGAATATCAGAGGAGCAGGGGAACCGATCTTGGAGCACGACATCCCACCAGGGACCGATATGGTGGGTGAGATTCTTCCTGGCCCATATGCACGAGAGAGATTCGAGTTGCAGATTGCCGCTAGATTGCGTGAGGTTTCCTAAAGCCAACCGTTTTGATCCCCTAGAGATTTTGCAGCTGTCCATTTATTGACACTCGCCACGCGATCACTATATTTTCCGGAGGCTTGGCGGGATTCTGACAGCGGGTATCTAGGTGAAAAAGCGTCGTGCAGGGAATATTAACTAGATAGGCTAATAACAATATCATTCCCTGAGGGGTTTTCCTTGCTTTATTTTTATTCTTTAGACTCATCCCTCTACTACCGGTATCATTCTTCCATTCTAAGAGCTATTTAGCAATATACGCCTCGCGGAATTCCTGACTTCTTGCCCGATTTCCTTTCTAAATACTCAATGGAAGAAATCATGAACTCATTCACCCCTAGCTCAGCTTTGGGTCTAGCAGATCTGCTTCAGCTTCTGTTTCATTGCCTCCCTTCCTCATGCGGCTTAGAACCCGTGCCCTATGACTGTGATGATCGCACGTGACACCGTATCACCGAAAAATATCAACTCTCGAATTGTAACATATTAATCGATCGGCCAACAAGCAACTCCTCCTACTCACTTTCACAGCCGACCACCCCAACCACCTTGGATACTCAAAACCTCCAAGGGACATCATCGCCTTCTATATCTACTACCAGCTCTGCAAAAGAATCTCCGCCATGTCCGACCAGCAAGTCGATACCGACCAATCTCCCGCCACTTCACAAATCAGCCTCCACCCATCTCCTTCCACCTCCCAACCCGGTGTCTACCCAACTCCCCCCATCTCCCAATCTTCCTCACAAGTTCCATCGCCTAGTAGATCACGCGACATGCACTATTATCTTACCGAGGGATTAGCAGGGGTAGTGCATAGAAAATTCGTTGATAACCGCACATTCGCGGGAGCGATCAAGGCGCAAATGAATGCATTGAAGAAGATACGTAATGGACAGTACCTTATATTTTCATCCGTAACCAAGTCACAACTCGCCGAAATTGAACGACTGAGGGACACCCGCTACAAGGGACTCCGCTTCTTCTACCTCAACGAGCCGGAAACTTTGATAGTCAAACCCATGACGATCAGTGGTATCCACGAGGAAGCGACCAGCGAATTTGTGCGAATGTTGCGGGAGAAGGCAGCGAGAATTGGGCCCCAACTGGAGAAAGATCTGATTGATATGAGAGGGACAACCTACTGTGGGAACTTGGGCAGAAAAGAGGCAGATTCCGCCTTCAGGCCACGATCATCCCGCCCCACAAGAGCACATTGGCCGACCCTCGTCGTGGAAACCGGTGCACCGCAATCCCTCAGTCAATTGCAAGGGGCCGCACGATGGTGGCTCAGCAACACGAGTGGCAATGTTAACATCGTGCTTCTTTTTTTAATCGATGAAGAAAATCGGAAAATTTTAATTGAGCAATGGGAAGGTTCCCGCCCTGCGGTCACTACCCGCTCTCAGTCCAATAATCCCACTGTGACCCCGATACGCACCGCCTTTTTTGACATCCCTC
>Ga0307509_10007614_pt1 | contig 14087 bp, 6 predicted proteins | sample 10_EM_MG_FD_202245 | JGI IMG/M metagenome (GOLD analysis project Ga0307509, IMG submission 202245) | Populus trichocarpa ectomycorrhiza microbial communities from riparian zone in the Pacific Northwest, United States - 10_EM | ecosystem: Host-associated > Plants > Roots > Unclassified | place... | reverse complement strand
TTATTTTCTAAAAACTATTTAGAAACATTGAATCTTTAGTAGTTATTAATTTGATCTTACACATATTTACTCTGAACTATCAAAAACTATGTTATTTGTTGAACCTGGAATATGTCTGTCATTTGTGTTTGTAGAAACTGAACAGGTTCTTTTTTGTTAATGTCAAAAAGGAAAGACGGGCATTTGAGAGATCTTTCAAAAAATGACATTTTTGACATTAAGTTTAGTCAGGTTTGTAGTTAACACTGACACCTTCATAAGAAAATTATTTCATCCTCGCAGTTTTGTCTTATGCTTTAATGTGGTTCCTACGATGCGCTTAGTTCTTTGCATTTCATCCCTAGACGCACTAAATTTGGTTGGGATTGTAATATCTGTTGAAAACATCATGGTTATGACATTATGTGCTGTCCAATAAAGGATTTTACCCTCATATATTGGTTTTCCATATGATGATTAGTGTAGGTCTTCCTGTTCCTCCCATGTACACATCCTCATAAATGTGTTAGTGAAGCTTAATTGGAATTCATTTTCAGGTTTGCACATACTAATCCACTGCATTTGGACGTGTTCCAAACCATAGCACAATGTGAGGCAGAAGTGGTAGCTATGACGGCAGCACTACTTGGCAGCAAAAACAAATCTTCCGGAGGAGAAATATGCGGTAACATGACTTCAGGAGGAACTGAAAGTATATTATTGGCCGTGAAATCATCCCGTGACTATATGAAAGCTAAGAAGGGAATCAAAAGACCAGAAATGTAGGCCAATTTCAAACACCTTGTTTTTTTTTTATTAATTCCTGGTCTGCAAGTTGTTAATGTGAGTGATTTTCTTCCCAAGCACAGGATCATACCTGAATCTGCACACTCAGCATATGACAAGGCAGCACAATATTTCAACATCAAGCTGCGGCGTGTTCCAGTAAATAAAAATTTTCAAGCTGATGTCAAAGCAATAAGACAGCAGATTAACAAGAACACTGTTTTGGTACACATTTGTAAACCCTTTTGTTTCATTTTGTCATTCAACACCTTGAGCTCTTGCCCTAAGAAAAAGCTCCAGTGTTGATGTTGTCATCATATTAAATGCTCTAACATAAGATTTACTTACCAGTAGGCCTAATATTGATACCATGATACTGCAGATTGTTGGATCTGCACCTGGGTTTCCTCATGGCATCATTGATCCTATTGAGGTGAGTGATCTACACACCCACTACCTTCTCATTTCTCAATTTATTCAAATTTATCAATGTTCAGAGTATCATTTAATTCCCAAAATATCAAAATTGATTTTGTAGGAGCTTGGTGAATTGGCATATAGCTATGGAATATGTTTCCATGTTGACCTTTGTCTTGGTGGCTTTGTATTGCCTTTCGCTCGTAAGCTAGGGTATATCTTTTTCCCAAGCAACTGTTTTTTCCTCAGTGATTACTGGTTTGTTTGCCATTTTTGCCATTATCCCTGAAACTCTTACACATGCCTCTTTGTTTATATAGAGTCTGCAAATATCACAAATTTGTGGCCCATTTTATATTTCTGTGAAATGTACACTACCAGAAGTTATTCTAATGCTTGAATAATAACTATTTGGGGCTAAAGCTTGATTGTGAAATTCTTGGATAGCATTTTGGCTGTGGGGGCATAGTTGATAAGAGAGAAATAAGATTGCAGACAATTTACAAAATTAACTGGTTTGGCAAGAAAGAAGATTGTAGCCTTGTCTCTTAGTTGTCGAAAAATCATTTCAACTCAAAAGCTTAGGTGAATTCCCAAGAATGGTTTTATATTAGTGCCCATAACACTAATTACTTGATCCAAGAGAGTGCAATTGATCGAAGACTAGTCTATATTGAGGTCATAATTAAGCTCTAAGTTATGTAGGTCCACAAGAAGGATGTTAGTTTCCTGCAAGAAAAAAAGAGTTATCTTTCCTGTTGGAAATTGGACAGGGAAATGCAATAAATGGTGTATATTGAACAATGTTTCCCTAGTTTAAATCATTTCTCAAAATCTGACACTCAGGGGACCATGAGGCACTCTGTTCATGGTAGATGGTGCTCAACAAAGAATGTATGTCTATGGTGAGACCCCATCACCATGGGCAGCGCTATGGGGTCTTGGTTAAGGGGTTTAGAGCCCTTATTCTACCTTGAACTTCCTTTTCTTTCTAGGTCTATGCAAAGGGTCCAGTCCAAGGTTCCACTATGCTTTCACCAGGACAACATATGACCATTGTTGAACTTCAATGATAGTTGTAACTGGCTCTGTTATTATTCTACATCTGTCTGTTGTGTGCTTTATAGATTTTGGTACACGGTATGAAATATCAGACTGTCAGTTGCTCTCTCATTTTCTTGCTCTGGCTTTTCCGCAAGTTCAGGTTTTCTTCCCATTTCAGGTACCCGATTCCACCTTTTGATTTTTCTGTTAAAGGAGTAACCTCAATATCAGCGGATGTGCATAAATATGGACTGGCACCAAAAGGAACAAGTGTAGTTCTATACAGAAATCATGATATTAGAAAGGTAAAAACTATAGTTTTATCTGTAACTCTAGGCATGAGTGATGCATGTCTCTCTATTTCAAATTTGGATCCTGAACTGGCTGTACAAATGTTGATGAAAGATAATATACTGGTGCTTTTAGTTCTCACCACGCTGCCTGGCATTGCAGAACTAGTGTTCAGTTCCTTGACTTGTGGATCTCTTGTGTAGCTCACATAGTTAATTATTTGTTCCCTTTTTCATCACCAGTGATTCAAATTGCAGAAATCTTGCATCACTCACATTGTTAATAATCGAGATCCATATCAAATGTGTTACTTGACTTGTGGATTTCATGTTTTTATTGGTGGTTCTTGTTTTAAATTCTTGATTTTTTTTCTGATATGAGTTTCTTGTGATGACATCTTGGGGGGCATGCTACTGATAATTTGTGCGCTTGGCTGTTTCCCAACAGCATCAATTTGTTGCTGGTAAGTTTTACTATTTATCAAATAGATTATCAAACAAATGAGGCCTTATTTTTTGGATGATTTTCAAGACCTACTTTAGTAAATTTCCTGGGCATTCATAAGCATTATCAACACGGAAAAGAGGCAGAGTTTATCTTAATATCAAGTTTTATACAATAGGCTTTTCTAGTTGGCTGTTTGAAGCCTGTGCTTCTGGTATTCTAATTGTGTTTTCATTGTGTTGTTGTTGCAGTGACTGAGTGGTCAGGTGGGCTCTATGTCTCTCCTACTATTGCTGGAAGCAGGCCTGGAGGTCTGATTGCTGGGGCTTGGGCGGCGTTGATGGCTCTGGGGCTAGAAGGTACTATCATGTTGTTTTCCCCTACTGCCTATCCAGATGTTCCATTGAATGCTTCTGTTTAACCTGATGTTTCATTACATCCTGTAGGGTACCTGGAAAACACTAAAGCAATAATGGAAGTATCAAAGAGAATACAGAAAGGGTCTGTGTTGTTTTTAACTTCATTTTCCTATTTTCTTGGGTTGTAAATTCGTTGAACAATTGAGAATGATTCATTCTTTTTACAGGATTAAAGAAATACCAGAGTTATTTATCATTGGAAGGCCAGACATGACAATTGTGGCATTTGGATCTAATGATCTAGACATATTTGAAGTCAATGATATCATGTCATCCAAAGGCTGGCATTTGAATGCATTGCAAAGACCCAACAGGTAGGTTTTTGTTTTTGAAGGAGAACTGTGTTTATATAGGGCATTTATGCTTGGTTCTCCCATGTCCTCATTATTCTTGTTAGAAGATAGCCACCTCTGGCGCCAAGCTATTGTTCATTGATGTGAGGCATTCGATTTAATATTATTATTCTAATTGTTTGCAGTGGCTGGTATAAGTAGTTTATTCCCTGCTGTATTTCAGTCTCATGAATTGCTTCTGAGCATGCAATTATGAGCATATTTTTATACACTGATTACAATTATTCATGTGGTTGAATCAGCATTCATATCTGCATTACCCTTCAACATGCACCCGTTGTTGAGGACTTCCTCCGGGATTTGAAGGAATCTGTACAAACTGTAAGTTGTATTCACCAAAGGAGTTATCAAAGTAACTCTTGTAATTTACTCATCTTTAGGGTTGTTATGTTTGCTTTTGGGAGGTGCTAGTGGGAAGGACCTCCGGATATGGTTTCACTCGTTTGATTTTTCATTTTTCGTCCCTTTTTTTTTTTTTTTTTCCTGAAATCTTCCAGGTGAAAGAGAATCCTGGTCCAATAAATGGAGGCCTAGCTCCAATATATGGTGCTGCTGGGAAGATACCAGATAGAGGCATGGTTCAGGAATTGCTGGTGAACTACATGGACAGTACATGCTAATGACATTTCCATGCTATGGTTTTGTGTCTGTTCTTTTTCCTTTCATTGTTTTTTGCACCATTGATTTGTATTAGAACGTGTTGGTGAAGTGATGCAAACTGAAACAGCACAAGAAATAGAGCAATCACATGTAACACAAAATTATGCCTAATATGGTTACACCATACAATAATTTCAATTCAGAATTTTATCACTCAATTTTTTTTTTATGATCAAAACTGAATATTACAACACAAAATTATGCCTGATGGGTTACCATACAAAAAATTCAATTTAGAATTTTATTACTCAGCTCTTAAAAACATTATTAACAAAGTTTTTTTAAAAAATAATAATAAGAGTAACTAAATAGGAAAAAAATCCTAAATTAACTAGAAAAAATATGGCAAATTCATCTAGGTTTTACTTGAAAGCCTTCCCAGCATATGGTTGGATAAAAAAAAATTATGCCATTCTGTGTATTTTCTGAATTATGAAATATATAGTGGAAAAAATTGCTCGTTTCCTGTTGTCCTAAACCCCTTTCAGTCCTATGATGCTTGGGCCAACTGCCAACTTAACTAGGGAGTAATTGAAATGGTTAAATTCCATTTTCATGCTGATGTAGAAACTAAAGGTTCTCAGTGAGGATCTGATACTAGATGGGAATTGACCTAGAAAGATTATGTGAATGAGGATGTGATACTAGATAGGAATTGATCCAGAAGATAGATTATGTAAATGAAGAGAATGCAAACTGGAGATCCACTTACGCCAATACGCAAAAGAATATGGAAGACTTGCTTTCTGAAACTACCCACAACAAAGAACAAAAAAAAACAAGAAACCAAAAGGATTCAGCCAAGCTAAGAAAATATTTTTATCTCTACACCATATTATTAAATACATACTGTATCACATCACACCATAATGTTAAATCACGGTTTCAGCTTACGATTGTTGTGGTCGCGATTGCGGACTTCATAGATGTTGAATAATGGGTTATAAGCATTGTTGCTGTACGTGAATTTATGTTTAAGTCGTAATGAACTTTAATAACACATGATTTGCTAATAGATTTTCTAAATACACATAATAATAGCATTTGTAGCAGATAAAGATTATATAAACAGCATATTATAACTATAATGAAAGGGGAAAAAATGAACTTGAAATATAAGAAAAAATAAAGTCTGTAAGTAGACTGTTCTTATCAATATAACAGCTAATAATGGTATATAACTTTTTATTTTTATGAATTGCCAATAACATTATTAAAACACCGAAAAGTAGCAACGTAGTGCTCCGTATTCCGTTATATAACAAGGTTATTACGTGGGTGTGTGTTGGGATGATGCATGGGGTAATGTTTTTCACAAAATTACGGTGCTCTGACGAATCTTGGGGCATGAAGGTGTCTCTGTCGAAGTTTTACATGTAAGCAATTTCACCGCATAATGTTTTCTACTCATTGTGAAACTTTCTCTGATCTCCATACTTTGCCTTTCGGTATCCTGGTCATCAATTATTCTTTCTGTATTTTACTTAAAAGAGAACAAATATCGTCGACTGTCTTGGTCACTCTGGCGAGTGATTCGCTCCAATGTTTTGGATAGGTCACCTGTGTAGTCATTCATGTATAAAAAGGCTCTGCAAGGTTGAGGATGAGGCTCACCTGCTACCCTTTTTCATCCTGTATGATTCCCAGCTCATGTGTGTAGTCACAATCAAGGATGATTTTAACAATTAGATGGTAGAGACACCTCCATGAATATGCTCCCCTTGAAACAGATTTAGCACATTAAATGATGTATCAATCTGGCTTATAGGGATACGGCCAACAATGACCCAGAAGACTACCCATATTAAAGACTGGAAAAGGTAGAACTACTCGTAAATGGATAAGATTTGACAAAATGTAGCAGCTTGACTGCTGCAAATGCCTCTTAGAGCTCCAAGACAAAAATCTATAATCAAAATATGTGCACGAATCAGGAGGCTATCAACAGCAAAACAGAATAGTAGACACATGATAGCTGGTATCAGTACCAAAAGCAACACATCTGCAATACAGTCCTTGAATAGTCTTAATAATGATTAAGCTTAGCGTGGATTCAATTCTTCTGCTGCGTGACCATATCCTAGACCCACAATAGCAAGACTTTCTTCTTCTTCTTCTGCCTTTTTTTACAAGCTTCGTATGGAGCCATTTTTAATAACAATCGTTAATTTAACGTGTCATTTAGTGCTGTTTAATATGTTCTGCGCTTAAATCCAGTTTTATTGTTTTGTTTTCTTTCACTATCTCACCATACATGAGTGGTTAATTTGTTGCACACTTAGAATAACTTGCTGCATTTCCAAACGAAGCCTTAGTGTTACTGTTAGTCACTCCTGTGTAAAAAAGCTTTGGCAGCTTGAGCTACCTTTTCCTGTGTAACTTGCTTGTACCCTTCTGGCTCGGTTTGGTGTGTGACCTCTTTGTCTGGGGCCAATCTGTCGTTTGCAGCTCATTTACCCCAAGAAATGACGGTTGACATTCGAAATTCATTTGGATTATAACTGCCATATGCTTACCGCAAACAGATATACCTTACATTACATGACAATCACTCAAAAGGCAGGTTACTGTGAGAACTGCCCTTTTTATTTATTTTTCCCACACGAGTTCTTCATAATATAATAATCTCACTCACATATTACAAGCAACAATCACCTATAAGGAAATGTTCTCAAACCCAACGTTACTTCTTTCCAATTGAAGGAGATACTTTAAAACCATACTTGACAGCTGCATTTGCCTTTCACAGCTCCAAAACCAGGTCTGCAAAGCAAAACACACAAACTGAATTAGGACAGTTACAGTTTCCACCAAAACAAGCACAAAATTAGACATATGATGCCACGTTCTGATGCTAAAATTAGCTGATCCACACTATGTCCCTGAACAATCAATCTTCACAATGCTTGAAAAGAACATGGAGACCATAGAAGAAGTCACACTTAAAAGAATCTAGAGTAGAATCTCAAACAGAAGAATATCCCATGTAATGTCAAAGAACAGATGTGTTTGTGTTTTCATTGATCATAAAGAGTCAGAAACTGATCCCAGCCATATTTTCCAGAACTCGAGTTCTAAACAGTCAAGTTGTGATGACCATAAATTTAGTGAACATGTAACTTGAAGGTTGATTACCCAATTATGGTCCTGTAAAAGAGCAGTTCTGTCAGGGATACTTACAGTCTGCATCTGTTTTAATCCAGCATTCCCTGCTTTCGTTAGATTCACAGCCCGTAAACGTGAAGTGGGGTGGGTTAGATTGACTCTTGAAGCGTCTTGTGCTCCTCCTTGAAAGGGTTCGAGGAACTATGGTGATGTCCTCATTCGGGAGTACCTGACCCCCATTGTTGTTGCTCTTCTTATTCTCATTTTTTTGGGGCTTGCCGGCCTTCCTCGTGGATGTTGAGCTTTCAGGATGAACTTTCCTGTGGAACATGTGTAGGATCTGCATACCACACATCAAGCGGAACTTCACAACTCAGGATATTGCACTTATTCAGTAAAACTGAAAATATGCACACTACTTTATCGGGGTCCAATAAAATGTTCGGTGCACGATTATATGTGCAATACTTGATCTGTATTTCTGTCTTCGTGTTTGTTTTTTTAATGAGGTCATTTCAAGAATTTTCTAAGCATTTTGAAGAACATATGGCTGGGAGATAAAAACTGTTAGAGTTGGTGAATTGCGTCACTTTTGCCTAATTCTTATTTTCAAGTTCATTAGATTGTCAGCAGGTCTCGAGTAAAGCAACAGGGACAGTATCTGTATTCCCTCATCTTACAAACCTCCCATCGCAATCCATTGGGATTTGAAATTGGGATTCTCGAATTGGCCTACTAATTATATATACTTCCAATAATGATTTTAGTTTAGAAGTTATGATACCTGTAGACATACCTTGCTCAGTTTTGTTTCTGCTGAAGCAGAATCAAGAGTTCCTCCTCCAGCTGAAGTAGAGCTCCTAGAAGAAGCATTGAGCATTTTCTTCTTCAGAGTCTTTTTCATGAGATTCACGGCAGATTTATCAGCTTCCTTCTCCATGCGCTTCTCCTCTCTCTCAAATTTAATCCCAGAATTTTCCTCTGCTATTTTTGTTTTCTGAAATAGCTCGCCAAGTGATGTCCTGTGTTCCTTCTTTGCCACTGGTGTTGTCTCTGAAAGTTCAATTGATGATCCGAAGAGATATCCCTGCAGGGGACAGACTGCATTGGAATCTCGCCCTTCCATTGGCTTGCCACTGAGTGTAATAGTGCTGCCATGACTGCTTCTTCCAGCACTAACATAACTGTTCCTTCCTGATGAGTCATTGCAGCAATCTTCTGCCAGAACCTTTTCCAACTCATCATTAATGAGCTTCAGTTCATTCTCTGTCACCTCAGTCTCTTTCTCAGTTATATTCTCGACAGAGATGGGAAATGTTGGTGTTGATGGGTCAGTGTTGACTGGCTCTGAACCAAAGGTACCGATTGCCAGAAAACCATGGAATAGCTCGGATATTGCAGCTGATGATTCTTCTTCGTAGTCTCCTTCTTCTTCTTTTTCTTCTTCTTCTACTCGAGCTGCTTCTAAGCCAGAAAAAGAATTTCGAAGCTGCTCTTTCTGGGCCTGCCTAAATGTTCTGGTCCCATAGTTCGGTTTTCTGTAGTGTTGGTGGTCATCAAGTGATGGCTGTCCAGTAAGGCAATTGCAAGCATTGCCTGCCACACACACACACAAAAGAAGGAAAACGTTAAATGAACTTGATTCTAGTAGTGCATTTTGGCAGGAATGCCATGCCTCGGTTCTTAACCGTATTTTGCTAAACTAAGGTACAAAATTTATCATTTTTTCTGCGTTCGGGGTCTTATGGATGGTATTCCAGTCATAATAGCACGCAGCATGGAAAGCTATCGCCTTTTCCGAAAGTCTGGAAATAATTCTATTATAATATGCTCATCATTTTTGTTTTCCTTTGGTAGTGGCATCGCACATCAGGTCTCTCATGATGGTTAACTACCTTTGCTAGGAGATTAATAAGATCCTGAAAGCCAAGAATATGTCTTCTGTGCAAGTGTATGATCTGAGTCATGCATGACAACCTATTAATTTTGCACCTACATTTGGCCTCTTCCTCTACATGGATAATCTTCTACCCTCTCAAAAATCTAATGGTCATCATTTCTATGTTCATGCCTATTGGAAATAGGAAATGTTTTGCAGAAAAACAAAAATGGAAGATACCTACCAATAGCAAAATCCTTCAGTGGTTCACTACCATTTTGCCGAAGCTTACGGTGCATCCAACCTAGTAACTGCAATAAAGTGGGATTCGGCAATTAGATCAAGAAGCATTGAGAAAGATTAATACTTTCATTTTCACGAGTATATTAGAGTTTACCTTCATCTTTCTTCTCTCTTGAGAAAACCTCAGTTTCAATCACTTTGGTTGTTATGAGGGGCTAGGATAGGAGTTGCATTTCATAATTACAAGTCGAACTGTTTATGAATAAGATGTCAAATCCAACCTGGAAGCTCCAATGATCTCAGATGAAGGTGGCTCGAGAGAACCACAGAGATAGTTCCAAGATTCGGGTTGGCCATTCCTTGTCAAGATCAAATAATGTGGCCAAATGGACAATGGGTCCTGGACCTTATGAGCATATGTTTCTGTATAAGCCATGTACTTGTTTGGGTATGAGGTTGATAATTTATTTATTTTTTTACATGATTTCACATTGATCATTATATCTTTAGCAGCGTTGCAAAATCTTATCTGTCACAAATCTGATAGACCTGTATTTGCAGGTGCATTTTAATGGCATTAGCTGTAATAGATGGCCCTTATATGTGCCTTTCGAATTTGACATGTTTACACGCATGCAATTTCTATATTGTTTTAATATTACTAACTGTTACTCCTATGATACTCTACTAGTTACTTCGTGGAAAGACTTCAAATGCAAAAGCGGGGACTGAGAAGAACAACATCATGTCGGAGTTTAATGAGTTCAAGGACAAACTGACAAAGAAGAAGATCTTTTCTTATCGGGGTACAATATGCTGAATTATCCTTTTGCTTTTTCCTTGGTCGACCTCAGGGTGGGGTATTTTAATTTCTGAAAGTTCTTATCAGATGAACAATAATGAATTGTGATTATATTTAATAAGTATCTTGATTCTGCATTTTCTTTTATCGTAAACTTTGCCATGTTTTGCTTTCGCAGTAAACATCATAGGCATGGCTAAAATCTAAACCTTTTCACAGTTCTGGTGCCATGGAGCTCCTAAGAGCCTGGTTTTACTCATGCCAGGTAACACTACTATTAATCACATTCAGGCCGTATGATCTACACCGCTTCCTGGAAATTTCTGCCGTGGATGGCTAATTAAGTTGCCAAAAATACTGATCAAGTTGTGTGTTTTCAGAGTAAGCCATAAAAAATTATAGTATATCACAATCATTAGATGTGTTTTCTTAGCTCGTTTGGAAAAATTCTGTTGCCTGTTGGCTATAAAACACTGACCGTGCCCCACAGGCAACTTTATGAACAGGAGAGCTGAAAAATGAGGAAAGTGTTTTTAGCTTAGAGACAAAAGGTAATAATAGCTAGAGTCATCCTTGATGAGAGCAACAATCTTTCCACGATAGTCAAGTAGCATTATAGGATCGAGCAACTTTGGTTTCAGTAAGTGTATAGGAGGATAAAAAAAAGAGACTTTTTAATGGATTCATATAAAACTATTAATCAAATATTTCTAAATTAATAATTGAGACAAAACGCAAAACACATCATAAAAATAAATGTAGCCCTACAGGGCTGCAGAGCACAATGTGTAAAGCTCCATTGGAACGAACAGATAGTTTCGATAAATGATAAAAAAAATTCAAAATGATTTCTGTGATGACAGCGCTTGTAAACCATTTCTGAGTGAAACTGCATGACCTCAGCTCACATGTTCTTTGGCTTTCTAAAGCCTGTATTTGGGCAAACTTCAGTTCTAATAACTATCTACTAGTGCTTGGTCTACATCACCTTCCATGTTAATACCAGTGGCTTCGAGTGGATATCTAGAATTACCTTGAATTTGCTTCCATAAATTTATTTTAACAAAAAAAATCCTGGCAGAAAATACTCTATAAATCCTAAATACTAAAGAAGCTTTGCCGAGGACGGAAGCTAGTAAATAATTGTACTGCTGATTGATTGATATGCTAGTTAATCTATCACCATCGATTTGATTTTACTTTTTAAAGTTAATCAAAGATAACTGGGCCATATACTTTGATATTGTATACAGGGTAAATTTCATGATCTCAGGATATTGTTCCCTCTTAATTTATGTACTATCAAATTTATCAAATTGATTTTTTTTTCAATTATGTTTTCTAATATTAAAAAGTTATTTTTCCTTTTATTTTGTTTTGATTTAAGATTTGATGTTTTTTCTTTTGAATTCAGTTTTTTTTATTTCTTTTTGTAAGATATTTATTATTTTTTTAATTTCACCCAGCCGAATTTACTATCCAAATCACAACTTTTTCTTGTTTTTAAAAAACACACCATCACTCTTGGTATTTATTTTTAACACTAAGATTTTTTTCGAGCCCGCCGTGAAGCGATGATCTCGGACTAGTAAATTAATGAACTGAGTTAAGAAGTTGGCAGCAATAAAAGCAGATTTCAGGGAAGGGGAATATGAGCAATCCCCTAAGACATATTCTCATGAATTCGGCAGCCATGAAAACAAAGATGGGAGATTTAGGGTTTGTCGTGCAATTTTATGCCGAGACAGTACTCTCATCATAAAAATTAAAAACCAAGCAAGACTAATGAGGATGTCAATTTGTCTCTCTATACATAGCTATGAAATTCAGTATCAATACAATTCAACATAGTAAGAAGTGGCTCTGCTGTCAAATGATCGATAGAATAAAATAAATATGGAAACGCATATAATCACAATAAAAATTAATAAGATATGTATTTTGTGTCATGATTAATTAAATGTTTAGACAATTACTAAATAATAACTTACTTTGTTAAAGAGAGTCTTCTAGTTTATATTAAACATAATGTTAATGTATTTTTGTGTGTTAATAAAAGACACATTACTTATCGTAATGGAGTTAGAATAAAGATTTTTTAACATTATTTTATTTTTTTCATTCATAGTCGTAGACGTGTCTAGTCCACTACTAGAGTTTAATAGGTTCTAATATAAACTCTTAATTACCACTTATAAATTTTATACAAAATAAATATATAATAATACATGGTATTAATTTAGGGGGGGAAAAAAGCATTACCTGATATATGGATATTTTTAAAAATAAAATGCTCTGGAAATGAAAGCTTGCATATATAGGGAGCAAACCATGTGTTTGCATCCAAATTATGGGTCAGGTGAGTTTCTGTTCCAACCTGTTTTGATTACCAACATGAAACTAGAATACGAACCCGTGGAAAGTTTACTGCCACAAACATGAGGGGAGCCGACTATGCAGGAGACGCTAGAAAAGGTCATCCATTCCCGCTTAACATTTTCCTATCATCAAGTCCAGACACACAGATCCCCACGGTGATACGAGTGCAGGTCTGATCCCGAATTACGGTGGTGTTTGTCACTATCCTAGTGAACTCTCATTTTCGAATCAATTTTGAAGATGGTGGGGCTACCTTAAGTTCTCCCTCTGTTGACCAGGAGGGTTTTTGCTACCAAGCGGCAAAGAATATCAAGCACAAAGATAGCGTCAAGCAAGTGGTGCTGATGCACAAACGGAGTCGTGAATGAGGATGACTTCATATTCTTGAATTCTTGCAGGCGGTGTCGACCCTACTGGACGATTGAATCTCGAATAATCGGACATAGTAAAGTACTGGATCATCTTCGTCAACTTCAATTGTGGATAGTATCGAATAGCCGTTTAAAGCCTTAAAACTGTAAGGTCATGGATAGCGCAAATAAATGTAGGCATTAGCCCAATCATGGCTGAAAGCGAGAGGCTCTGATCAACCTCAATTAGCAAAAAAACTAGGAGACAAATCATCCTAAATCAGCAATGGTCTTTATGCTGTTTTTGGTCTTCAGGACCTGGGGCCTTTTGAGCTTGTCCTGGATTGCGGTGAAGGAGGCCGATCATCACTCTGTACCTGCCCGACTGCTCCTCGACATTCATATGCTTCTGTGCAGAAGAAAGCAAGGAGGAGAGTGACAGATTCTGGTTTTGATCATACTCCATCCAGAGTTGTCATTTCTGATTTTGTCTGAAAAACCTCTCTGTAAGGAGTCCTGATTTCAATTCAATCGCAGGTTTCATATAGTTATTTATTTTCTATTTTGGTTTAGGATGTTCATTATTTTAATTGATTGATTCAAGCATAATTTACAGTTCAGAGATTTATGCTCTGATCAAGGAGTAATTGCACCAGAGATATCCGGAGAAAATGGTGCACTCATTTATTTCTTAAACTTTGAAGTTTTCGCCAGGCGAAGAAAATAATGCATGCGCAACTCCCTCAGAACTATTAAGCTTGGCTGGTTGGCGATAGCTTGATACTGTGAAAGCCGCTTGCAATTTGGATTTGGAAAATTCTTGTTTTGTATCTAATGGTTCACTGAACCATAAACTCACTGCATCAATAATTAAATGGCTGTTGCGGGATTGGAAGGAAAATATTGGGAAAGAAAATATGCGTTTGGAATAGAATG
>Ga0307509_10007612_pt1 | contig 14089 bp, 6 predicted proteins | sample 10_EM_MG_FD_202245 | JGI IMG/M metagenome (GOLD analysis project Ga0307509, IMG submission 202245) | Populus trichocarpa ectomycorrhiza microbial communities from riparian zone in the Pacific Northwest, United States - 10_EM | ecosystem: Host-associated > Plants > Roots > Unclassified | place... | reverse complement strand
TGTAGCTTGCCTACCATGTGCTTGCTTTTGGGTCTGGAAGGATGGCTGAGCTTTGTGTGGATTGGTCAAGCTGCTTTCTCCCTGGATCATTGTCTGACTCAGCTTCTTCTCTAAATTGAGCTTTGTGTGCAACATTACTCAGCTTCTTTCTATGTTTGGGACAACAACATCATTATGTATTTAATGCATAAACCCACTTGGCCTCACCTTTGGTTTCTTCCCAACATTGGGAGAGGTTATTCTGTTGAGTTGAAGTTAACTCCTATTTAGTTTAGGATTGTTATGTTTGGTTCTCCCATGGTATTTCTTCTTTGGGTTATTTGCCTGACTGAATGGAACAAGATGAGTGTCTCTTCTATTTAGTTGATTTTTCCTTTGGTTTCAGTTTTTTTTGGCAGTTATGGATTTTTTACTTCTATTGTCAACTCATGTTGGGCTTTGTTGGCCTTTTGTGTTGGTTTTTGCAGCTTCTGTCCCTGTTTTCTCACCTTCTTTCGCATCAGGATTTGGAGGGCTATTTAACGGGTCATCTCTTTTGGTTCTCTACTTGGAATTGTCTTACATTTTTTCTTGGTCTATTCGTTGCTTCCTTTTCCCCCTGTTTCTAGCTTCCATTACTGCCCTCTTAAGTTTATTTTTTGTCCCCTGTTAGTTTGATTGCACTTCTTTATATGCTCTTCACATTGTTATTTGCTTACTACCTTTTGATCATGCTATTTTTTTTTCTGTGTTATTTTGGTCTTTGTTGCTTGGCTTTTGATCATGGTGCTTCTGTTGTTACCTTTTCTTTTCTTCCACTGTGCATGATTTATTGGTCTTTCATTGCCTATGCGGTTATGCCTAAATTCATTTTGTAGGGGCTTCTCAGTCTCTCTTGTAGCCTGTGGGTTGATTTCCTTGCATTATTTTGTAGGGAAAGGTTTATGTTTTTGATGTCAGGTTTCCCGTTTATTGTTCAATGATCTCTCATGTTTTAGATATGACTGAGGAAAAAATGACTACAGTAATGATTGATATCTGCAACCTTTCCCTGCTTCTCCCAGTTCTAAAGAGTTGGACCCACAACTCACATTATAGCAGTTGTTGCGTGAGGTTGCTATCATTCCATGCTCAGAATGTTTTTGAAAGAAACAAAACCAGATAAAGATTCAGCAGTACAAGAATCGATCTTACACTGTAAAATATCAGCACTAAATACTATTTTCTCTTTGCCATTAAAAGAAATCGTGTCATGGCAACCTTGACAATAAAAATCATGCTATAAAAAAAAAAACAAACTTTGCTCTCTTTTTTTACTGAATATATGCAATTTATATAATATTTTATTTATTTTATTTAATCATTTTCATGTATGTCCATTTGATTAAATAAATAGTGTATTCTTAAAAATAAAATTATTAGACACATGTTTCAAGATTAAATTTTTTAATTTACATCTATTTCTTTATTTTACAAGTTTAGTATATGGTTTTTTACTAGGAATTTTTTTATGATAAAAAAAAATGTTAAAAAACTTGTATATTTATTTTTTTACTTAGAAATAAAATTATTCGACCTATGGCAAGAAGCAAGTCAAATAGCTTTATATATATATATATATAAATAATGTATTTTATTGTACTAGTTTTTTTGGCAATGTGTATTATTAAGATTTTATTTAATATTTTTTATTTTTTTTTATGAATTGCTTCAATAATTAATAATTAGAAAATAAGAAATTATGTGTATGTGTTTGTGAATTTATTATATGGACTTCGAGAAATAAGCTTTAAAAATTTTGTTTAATTTTCTTATAAGCATTGTTAAAAATTATAACAAAACTATTTATATTATATTATCATATTTTTTATCTTTTTTTTATCCAAACTAAAAAAAAACAGAGAACGACATTTTTTCTTGCCACAAACATTAATAAATATTTTTTTTCAATTAGAAAAATATATCTTTTCATTTAAAAAAAATAAAGTTAGTTTGATAACATGATAAAAATAAGAAATCATTGGATTTTCTTTTAATTACATATAATTATCAATATATAAAATTAAAAACTCTTGAAAAAACTACAAATAAAAAAACGAAAAATTGATTTTTTTAATATCTATATTTTAATATTATAAAATTAAAATGTTTTCCCCTACAAAAATAATTATTATATTATAAAATTTTTGAATTACTATTCTTTAAAAGATTTTTTATTAAATAAAATCTAGAAATAACTCAAACACATAAAGTGTATCTGTGAATAAAATTTTATTCAAAAGTTATAGTTTTTATGAATTATTTTATTTTAAAGAGTTCATTTTTATTAAATATGGGAATAATATTAAAGATATAGGCATGGATAAAAAGTTTATGTTATCTTTCAATTAAGAAGTCCTTTTATATATCGGTAAAATCTATCAAAAAGTATAAATATTTTCATCTAAAGTAGTCAAGATAATGTACGATAAGAACCAAGGGCTGCCTATAAAAAACATAATGAGGAATAATTCAATAATTTTCTAAATTTTGAAGTTTTTTTATTAATTTTTAATTTTAATTATGTGAAGTGAATAGAAATTAAGAATACAGGCACATGAAGATAAATTTTTTGAATCATTATGTTTAAGGGGGCTTTTTAATATGAGTAACGATTAAAAAAATAAAAACAATACTATAATTCATAATCTTTCTTTTTAATTATCAATTTTGATTATTTATATTTAGCAATTTCTAAAATCGATAAATCTCTAAAAAATCCAAGGAAATAGAAATTGATATAGCATTGGATCTCATATACTAATATTTGTATTTTATTATTAAAATATCTTCTCCTACTACAATTACTATTATATTAAGATATTTATGAATTACTTCAAATAAAGTCTACATATAATAACAGAAATGCATAGTTATATGATGTGACTTTTAACATTATTATATTAGCATTATAGTTTCTATTTTAAGGAGTTTTTTTTTTAACATATGTTAAACACATTAAAAATATAGATACAAATAAAATCTTTATATTTACTTTTTCCTAACTATCAAATAATTTCATATAAAAAAGTTAAAGATAACGTAACACAATAACCTAGAGCCTCCTATAAAAAAAATAATCTAATTTAATAATTTATTTAATTTTATTATTTTTATATTTTAATTATATGGGGATGAATAAAAAGTAAAAGTACATGAATCATTTTTCTGAAATGAGTCTTCTTTTAATATTAGTAATAATTATAAAAAGATTTTAAAGATAACATAAAAATAATAATCAAGGATCTGATTTAATCTGATTTAATAATTTGATAAAATTTTATTATTTTAGCTTTTAATTATTTAAGCACTTTTAGAGTTTTGGTAATCAAAATAAAATACTCATGGGATAATGTATAAATTTAGGGTGATTTAAAAATTTTATTTTATATTATTTATATTTTTATATGATGTATTGAAAGTTCATTTTTTTATTTACTACTGATCTGATAATATTTTGCAAACACTGATCAATATCTACATAAATAAATAATGCATAAAACTCAAATACAAAAGGTATTTGGTTACGAAAAGAAAACATTTTAAGAAACTCTTTAAAAGATTTTAAAAAAAAACCATCCAGGACAGCCAAATCCAGGATAAATAATTTTTTTATTAGTTTGAATGATTGTAAAGAAGTATCTCTAAACACAACCCTTTGTGTTTGTACTATCTTACCTGATGAGATAACGAACCATGTTATGTCTCATAACACAGTAGCTTGTCAGCACATCTAACGATCTTTAAATTGTTGTTATCCTAACTGGAACTTCTAGTTGCTAACAGTTCACATAGGAATTCCCCCTAGAAGTCTGCAAACTCTCCAACTCTTTAGGGATCAATTTTCCTCGAGAATTTCCTACATCCTCCTTGTGTGTCAAGAGCATGTGTTGCGAAACTCTGCATAAACTCAGCTGGTTGATACATTTGCTTCAATGTAATTGATGCTTTTATATTATGAAACTCTCCTATGAAGCACACAACTCACTCTTTTCTTCAAACTTATTCTTCCTTATATACATGTTTTATGTGATAAAGATGAGGATAATTTTCAAGTTTCCTAGTATATAACGTTGGTAATAGCTTGCTAATGTATTTTATAAAAAACACTGATAAAGTTATTTTCAGATAACTTTTTCTATTCTATCTGAACTTATCTTTTAGATAATCTAAACTAATCAAATATTACAGAGAATATAATATTAACTAATCTAGATAAACTTTTAACTTAGCTAAATTATCTTTCCACCAATCATAAAAAGATCTTTCCTAATTTAAGCCAACAAAATGACAATTACATGAATAAATTGTCGTATGTTGGAAAAAGGGATTAGATTATACTTTAGGGATTATATTAACGTGTTAATATCTAAGCTTAATTAGATATAAACTTGAACATACATATTAGTATTTTTGTATTGTGGTTTAAAAAAATAAATATTTTTATTATATGGAATTAAGTGTTTTTAATTTTATCCTGTAAAATTTATATAGTTTTTTAAAAATTAATACAATATAAAGTTAAACATCTATAAATTAATATCATTGGAACCATGAAATTTATTAATTAATCAAGATATTATTTATTAAATAAATTTGTACATTAATCAATAAATTTTTTTATCAAGGTATTTGTTTTTCAAAATCATTGAACTTAATACATGCATCATGTATTCTTATTATACAAATATTATCTAATTATCAAATCATGGAAAATTCAAAGTGAGACACTGAACACTAAAACAGTATTAAACTTTTTATCTTACTAGAACCACAAAGTGCTCTTTCCACATAAATAACATTAAACTTCCCTGGAATTACGAAGTGCCATTTCTACAGTGAGACACTGAACAGTGAAATAGCGTTTTGTTTTGGTTGTTTTATTGATGATAACTAATCCCTGTACTTTTACATTATGCTAATAAACTGGTCCCTTCATTAGTTTTTCGTTAGTCAAATGGCTCCGTCAGCAATATTTTCTTAGTTTGTTCCACTAACTTGAAGGTAAAATGTGATTAAAGAATCAATTAATTATTTAAAAAACTTGAGGGATTAATTTGTTTGTTTCATAAAAAACAGACACTGGTTAAATAAAATTTTATTCGAATTTTTATCATCATATGCGTGAGTGTTTACTAGTAAAAAACAGCCAACTAGTTTGTGTTTTGTGCGGCATACAAAAATCATCTAGGCTTAAGAAACTAACTCGATCTGTGGATTAATTTTAAATTCTTCTTATTTAACTATTATTTATATCAAGTTTAAAATTAACTAATATGAAAGTTATTCTAACATGATCCAGTTAAATGGCATGTCCAAACTAAAATTTCAAAATGATATTTTTTTTTAACATTGATATGATGACATATTAAATCGATTCTGGTTTCGTGACTTAACTCTCCAAACCCACGGCCCGAATAATGGACTCCACCTGGTTTAACAACTTTAACTTTTTTAATTATTTTTTTACTTCATGATATGATAAAAAAAATAGATGCTCGTAAAATTGAGCACCAACTAAATGTTAGGACATTTGTTTGAAACTACAATAATATCATAGAAAGCAAACCAAAACAAGACTAATTCAAAATCAATTAAAAAAAGCAAAAAAGGATTCAGTTGAAAGAAAGAAAAAATTGGAAGGTAGAGTTTAAAAACAAAGGAACAATATGACATTGTTATTAAACCTTATTTCGTTGACAACCTTCAAACCTCTCAACTTGACTTCTTACCTGGCATAGGTTTAAAATTAATTCACAAAGGAGCTGTTTGTACATGAACTAGTTGGCTTGACGCGTGCAAATTAAGGCAACTTAAATAACCAATAAAAACGTGGTTTGAATTTTAAGAAAGAAAATCAAGATGGCATATTTTTTAAACATTAAGATGATGATATCAACTCGAGCTTTGTGGTTTAACTCGTCAAATGCACAACCCATATCATGAACTCCACTGGATTTAAAAATTATTTTTTATATAATGATGCGATAACTAAAATAGACACTTAAAAAATTAAAGCACTATACAAATTTAATGATGTTTATTTGAGATTGTGATAACCACATATAAAGGAAATAAAAACAAATTAAGATGACCAAATAAAAATCAAAAAGATATTAAAGTGAAATTAAAAGGGAAAAAAAACAACAAAAATCATTCAATCAAAAGAAGAAAAAATTAGAAGATAGAATTTTTTGTTTTTAAAAAGGGGAGGATATGAATAGTGAAGTAGGAGGGAAAACTCTAACTTTTTTAGTATAATAAATAATTTTTTAATTAAATTAAAATCTTTATCTCGTACAATTAGACCCAAAAAAAAGTTGAAGAAAAAAGGGAAGAAAATGTCTAAAGATCAATTTGTAAAAAAATGAAAGGAAACAAAATGAAAAAACACCAAATCAAGAAGCAAAAAAAATATAAGGACCACTTTAAAAAAACCAAAAAATATATATAAAGAGAAGCATAACTTTTTAGTATAGTAGTTTTGTAACAACCCCGATTTTCTACATTCTTTTTGGCAATACATTGGAAATTTTTAGGTAATTTTTTTTTTTAGATATACAAGTTCTACCAAAATTTTTACCAAAATTTCAGCGGAGTCTCCTTTGTACTAGGAGGTTCCAAGGTATCGACAAAATCACATTACACTTTCAATTTTTAATTAACATCCTGATCCAATTGTCTTGGATCTCAACTCATCATCATCAACACAATACATCTTATTCAATAACATCATATAATGTAATTCAAGGGAAAGATTTGATTTTGAACTATAAACATGCATGGTTAAATATGTACTTAGAGTTACAAACATTAGATTTTACAGATTAATATTATATTTCAAGTTTTAGGAGATAAGACTCTTAATTTACAAATAATTACATGGTCAAAAGCAAAAGGTAACTAAACCAATATCATTTTTGATGCAACCCTGATGGACCTAAAAATAGAAATTAACATATACACATAAATATAAAAAGGTAGTAACAAACAATAACAATGATAGGTAATAATCTCTATAGAATTTCTTTTGAGACATAAAATTAGGTATAAACCTCTTTTACAATATGCATTTTCCATCTATTATCAATATCCATCTAATATCATATCTCATTTGTTGAGAATAATTTCATCTTGAAAATCTCAACACAACTCAATAATTTTCTAACACCATCTCCTTATAAATCAATTCTCACTTTATACCAAAATATTCCTCTCTTGATATCATTAGCTTATCTCATTCTTTTGGGATAACTAATCAACATTTTCCCTTTTATTTTCTAGGAGGTAATCGCTGACACTAATAAATCTCATTAGTATCATTAGTCTTTCTAATATTGGGCTAGACTAATCAATTACATTCACGTGCCGATATCAATACAACCGATTAGTATCATTAACTATTCCTTCCCCATATTAGTTAATCAAATCTTATTCATATCTGGTTTACCATTAAAGTTGTTGATGCTAGGGACCCTTGACATCATTAGCCTGCTTACCTGGAGTAGCTAATCACACTAGAAATGGTTGTCGATACCAATGTGATCCATTGATATCATTAACTATTATCAACCCAGAATAGTTAATCAACTTATCTTTTTCACTGAACTAGGAGTAACCATATCGATGTTAGTAATCTTTACTATCATCATTAGTCACCTAATTGCTCGAGATCGACTAAACAATTTAAGAAATGCTGGCATCGATGAAACCTCATCGATACCATTAGCAATCCAAACATGAATAGCTAATCAATATCATTTGAAAATGCTGGTACCAATGAAACCTCATCGATACCATTAGCTATCCAAACTTGGATGGCTAATCAATGTCACCTGAAATGTCGGTACTAATGAAACCTCATTAATACTATTAGCTATCCAAACCCGGATAACTAATCAATATCGTCTGAAATGCCGGTACCAATGAAATCTCATTGATACCATTAGCTATCCAAACCCGGATGGCTAATCAATATCGTCTGAAATGTCGGTACCAATGAAACATCATTGATACCATTAGCTAGGTTATCAATGTCACCTGAATTTTCCATTCGTACCAATCCTTTTTTTTTTATTATTAATATTATATGCATTGTAACCACGATTGCTAAGTATCATTCACACACAAAATTAGTTATCGACACTACGACCACTAAGCATCATTCACATAACATTGGTTACCCTCATTGCAGTGTCAAATATCATTGTAATATATTCTTAGCCACCGACACTATGGTTACCAATTATCTATCATTTCTCCCCTAATCTCTAAGTCATTGTGTATACCTAGTCCATACTGAGGTATGTAAGATAATTACATCTATTTCAAGGTTATCATGACAAATTCAATGTCTATCAATGTAAGGTAATTGTATTTATCCTAATAATAACAAAATTAATTCAATACATAACAAAGAACGTAAGATACTCATATTTGTTCAAACATCATCCTAACTAATAGAGGTATATCGTTGCATGCATGGTACTCTTATTCATTCAACAATATCATCATAAGTTTGATACATATCAATGTATGTAAGATACTCGTATCCATTTCAATTATATCATAAATAATCGATACACATCAAATATTCATTCCAATATTATCGAAGCAATAAAACAATAAATTGTAAAATTTATCAATAAGTTTACACAAATTAAAAAGACAATGTGCGATGCACCTACCTAGAGTATGTGCATGTGCTTCCACTCCATGCAATTGTCTAGTCCCCATAGCTTTCTCTGTACCACCAAAGATTCAATTTTTATCAACAATATAACTAACATCACAACTTTATTTAATTTTCATTCAACTAGTATTCTCAAACCAATCACAAGAAATTTCTTTAGGATCTCACACTCTTACCGATTTTCATGTTTATATTCATTCTTATAATTTTGTTATCAAAACCATCACTCAACAACAATTCCAAGCAACGATTAAAAATTATCTAATTCCGATCAATTTAGCTTAACCAACCTAGAACACTATCTAGTGTTTTAATCATAACTAAAGCTGTAAAATTTAGTTTTGGGCATGATTTATCTCTATGAAAGGCTAAAACATAGAAATATAACTTTTATGAAGAAGCCAACTCTAAATTATTTTGTTCATTTCCTGATATTTAATGAAGTGGGCTCATACCTGACTCACACAAAAATGGTTAAGGTTTAAAATCAACAATCACATTAGCCCTTCCTTTATAGCTAAAATTCTAGGTAATGAGGATTTTCATCCCTTGAAAATTCTTTTCAACTTCCAACTTATTTTCATGCAAAAACAACATTATCCAAGGTCATTTGGCATCATTAAATAAAAAATTCAAACAAATTCTAAAGAAAAACATTCAAACAATTTCCCTACCCCTACAATATAGCAAGAATAGATCAAAATAAGAAAACTCATCCTTTTGAGATTTCTCCTATTATTATTATTATTATTTTTATTTCTTCACACACACTATATATGTTATTATCCTTGTTTAGCATTATTAATACAACAAAATGATGAACCATTCATTTTCTTTCACTTTCTCTTTGTGTGATTAAACATATACGACAAACCGTAACAATTAATATTCTTAGATCATTATCACAACAATAATTTCACCCTACTAGTCAGAATCCATGACAATCTTCATTAACTAACTAATTTGCCAAAAATACTTATGGCTAGCTTTAAATATATTTTATTTTTCAAATTTTTTTCATTTCAATTTCTTCATGGTTCCACCACATTCATATCCACACAATCAACAAGTTAGATTTTTATTCAATCAACATGTTTATATAACCATGTTCCTTTTTATTCTTACACAATAATCATTCTTCCCCTCATATAAAGAATACACAATTAATCTATAACAATACTAATAATAAGAATATATTTTACCATTGCATCTTCCATAAAACCTACACCCACACAATTCTAATTTCATCAAAACATGTATTTAATCAAGCTTACTAAATTTTGCCAAAACTAGCAATAGATTCAAAAAGCCATAAGTCATCAACCTCTTATTACTGTTTTAAACCCAACGGTCAGACTATATATCATAGCGTTATGCACAATATATCTCAAAATCAAAATGATCCAACGGTTGGATCTCCTTAGATCTAAATACAACCGAGCTAACCTGAAAATGGATGAGCTATTGTTCAACAGGCACAAAACCTTACCGGAGAATGAGTGTCCGATCTTCACTGTCCATAATGAAGGAAACTTCTAGGCGCACCACATATCCAAGAATGAGCATGATCCAACGGTGGAAGAAAGAGAAATTGGTCGGTGACCAAACTTGCCCTGCAGGTGTATTTCCTTTTGTTTTCTAGGAAATTGTTTATGGTGATTTATGTCAAACGGATCATGTTTCTAACCCCTTTCTCTCCCTCTTACCTTCTCTGTCCACACGCTTTCCAATACCATCTCCTTACACAATTCCCAAGAAGACCTAAAAGAACAAGGACACAAACATGCGACTAAAGAATAAACCAACTCAGCTTAAAAGCACAAAAAGAGTTAATTACAACTTAGTCCATGTCGCTCATCAAAATTAATTAATTAATCCCTATAGTATTATTAATAATGAAAACGTCCCTTAATCAGCATTGGTCATCCACAATGTAGTTGCTTTTCGTTTTGTTTCAAAGTTTATTTTGTGATAAGTTTTTCGTCTGTTATTTTATTTACTATATTTTTTTAAAAAAAATGGAAAAAAAGCACGAAATCAACTATTCTCTTAAATAGTTTAAGAGTAGTAAATACATATTCTGACATTGTAAGTACTAATTAATTAGTTATATTAAAATATAGGAACTAAGTTATAATTTACTCAAAAGATAAAACAAACAGTTAAAAACGTAAAGAAAAGAGAGAGGCCAGTTATCATAGTGTCAGTTCGTGACTTCTTCATCAACGATCTAAATTTTCTTATTCAATCTTAACATAAAATCATATCAATTTTTCTTCTAAGCCTTTAAGGTCATTTTATTATTTTGGAATATATTCATTTTAGAATTTCCACCTTTATTTATTTATTGGGCTTTTTACCGTTTCAAAATAACATCACTGATTTTTAATCGGTGCTTGCACCTTCAGTCCCACCCTTTTCATTGCACTATCCTTTATTATAATGTATTTTTTATTACCTCACTTATTTCTTAGAAACATTTTGTCATTTTTCTCATTATTTTATCCATCAAACACGTTAACAACTTCTCTGTCCTTATGAATTCTAAACCAAAATTCATTTTATGGAGGTCATTCCTTCCATTATATATTATTATTTATCTATTATTTCTAATTTTTGGTTTTCATCACTCATTAAAATCATACAACTTTCAGTCTTATGTTTACATGAAGGTTTACACATCTGCATATTTAAATTATAAATTTCTAGGGTTTCACAAGTTTATTTCTAATTAAATTAAAACTTTTATCTCATATAATGAGGCCAAAAAAAGAATTAAATAAAAAAATAAGGACTAATTTGTATAAAAAAACCAAATAAAAAAGAATTTTTTTTTAAAAAATAAAATGTTTCACTATTCATATAAAAATGAAATACTATTATAGTATCCAACTAGAGAAGTGGCCTATATTATCAGCAATCCTAATTTTTTTAAAGCAAAAAAAAAAAGTTTAGGCATTGTGTGAGAAAAAAATATTTTAAAAACAATTATATGCGTGCAAGAGAAGAGAGTTTGGACTGCACAAACACCTCTTTTCTAAGTTTGACCCTCTTTTTGTCCTTTCAATTTTAGTATTTAAACTCATCAATCAATCCTTTCATTTATGTGATAGGCCTGCATTTAAGATGAATATTTACCATAAATTAAAGGTATCTTATATTATTAGATATGTTATTATAAAACATGCTTTAGTTAAGAAGTTATTGATACTTCAAGTTTAAAATAATGATAAAAAAAATACACTTTTAAGTACTAATCATTGCCTTTGCAAGCAAAAAAACAATTGGCCTTTTGTTTAGGGTCTATTTTGTCTTTTATATTTTATTTGTACGGTAAAATAATGTCAATACCTTGAGAGTTCAAAAATATTGAACTTGACAAGAGGCATTTTTTAGTCTTTTCCATGTTTTTTGTATTGTAAAATGACAAAGTTAACCTTTGAATAAAAAAAAATCTAAAGCTGGCTTGGGATAACGTTTTCATCCTTGCAATATAGCTTTTTTTTTTTTGTAATATTTAGATGCTTTTAGAGGCTATTTAGTAATTTAAAATATTGAAATATTAATAAATTAATAAAAAGACTGACATATGCATAACATGTGATAATCCACCACATCATTCAGGAGGCGTGTGATAGTCCAACATGTAATGTGAAGGTGTAGTTGATGGTGTAGAGTGTGTTGTTATATTCACGGTGGTTCGGCGGTGACAAAGTTGTTTTCTCCTCCTCATCTTTTCTCTCTCTTGGACTTTAATATTTACACTAAATCTTTAAAAATTTAGTTATATCCTTCAGATTATATTTATATTAATGCAATTTTTTTTTCCAATCTTCTATTTTTTTTACAACAATGGAAAATACCATGCAACATAAAATTTATTTCCACGTAGAATCAATGCAACAAGTACACAAATAACAGACTACAAGGAATTTAACATAGTCATAGAATTTAACAGAAGATATATACACTTTACCTTTCCTTTTAAAATTAAACTATTTTTTTTAATCTATGTCAATATATAATCAATTTGTTCTTGACAGTTTATCTATTCCATGTATAACCGGATCATCATCATATATGTATATAATTTATTATTTTATCTTTAGTGCTAGTAGTGTAATTATAATATTATTTCCTGATTTATTAAATATTTTATTTTTGATATCACAATTAAAAATAAATAATGAAGCGGAATTTATATGATATTTTTTATAAAATTTTTGATAAAACAAATATAATAGAAAAGAGTTTATAAAAACAAAAACAATGTCTCAGTTAGAATAATTTTTTCATTAAAGAGAAGGCCTGTCACGGTGATTACCTGTCGGCTGACATCTCCTCGCGCGCCTAGCACCAGCCAAACCGCCTCAATCTGAACATGCACCAGACAAAGTCGATGAAAAGACACTAGGGAGCCTCGGCAACCGAGTAGAAAGCGCGGTAACACCCACCGCGCGAGAAGAAACGAGAAAAATAGAGAGGGAGCGCGGTAAAGAACGTAAAGCCACAGGATTCACACACAGTGCATCGTGTTTTAATGAGCACTCTTATATATATATATATAATTCCTTTAGTTTTAGTTTGTTAGTTATGAATAGTGAAGCAGCACAAGAATACAATTCTTTTAGTTTGTTAGCGAATATGGAAAGGAATAAAGTCATCTGTCAAGCTCTGTTCACTTTGGTCCGATATTCCTCACCTCTCCCCACCTGAGCTCTCTCTCTTTCCCTCCTCCGCTCTCAAAAACCGCCGCCGCCACCACCTCAACCGATAAGGCTTCAAATCTCCACCAGTTGCTTGCTTTTCTATCATGTTTTTGATTTTTAAAATTTACGTCTGCGTTTTCATTTATTTAACTGAAATTCTTATCCAGAGAGAAATTTGATTTAATAAGTAAATTAAAAAGATATATAATCGGACCCGATAAAATCGCTTCTCGTGAACGCAACTCGTAGAAAGGCGCAATCAGCAGACTCTACTGTGGGTGGAGCATTTAGTATGGTCAGGGTTATTGTGTTGTCTATTCAAAGAAAGATGTGCCTGTAAATTTGTTAAGTTGATTCTTATCAGTATGCTCTTTAGAGTTGATGATAACATGAAATACTCATTGTTAATGCTCGTTGTTTTCTTCTTCATTTTCCTAGCTTAAAACATCCTAGACAATCTCTTTGGGATGGTTTAGTGTTTCTGGCCTCTTCATCTTCTATTTGTGCTGTGGTATTTATGCTGTGGTATTTAGTCTGCTGATATTCATTGGGGATTGAAAAGCCTCGTTTTATGACTTTGTTTTGTTTTCTTCTTATTTCTTTATTCTTTTGGGGATGTGGTATTTTCCTCTTTCTATTTACACTACTTGCTCCCTACAATATTTATTCT
>Ga0307509_10007611_pt1 | contig 14090 bp, 13 predicted proteins | sample 10_EM_MG_FD_202245 | JGI IMG/M metagenome (GOLD analysis project Ga0307509, IMG submission 202245) | Populus trichocarpa ectomycorrhiza microbial communities from riparian zone in the Pacific Northwest, United States - 10_EM | ecosystem: Host-associated > Plants > Roots > Unclassified | place... | reverse complement strand
TCTGTCCGGTCGCGGTTGGCACCCCTCAAGGCTCGCCCATTTCTCCTCTTCTTTTTGTGCTTTATATAGCCAGCCTCCACCCCACTATCCCTCAAGGTCTGGCGATTTCCTATGTCGACGACCTCACTATAACGGTCGGCTCGGACTCTGTTCGTTCAAATATCCCCGCTCTTCAATACTTTTTCGGCATCATCCAGAGGCGGGGTGCCGACTTGGGGGTGGCTTTCTCTGTCCCCAAAACTGAACTCATTCACTGGAGGACTCCAAAGGACCGCTCTGATGTCTCCTTTGCCCCCATAGTGATCAACAACATGCATTTTCCTCCTTCTCAAGCTGTGAGGTGGCTTTGCTACTGGGTCACCCCTACTATACACTCCTCCGTTCATTTCCTGAGACGATTGGCACTTGCCAAAGCCTCTTTCACTTCAATCCAACAGCTCAGCGCAGCTGGCAAAGGCCTCTCCTCCTGGGGCAACAGACAGCTAGTCTTTGGCGCCATCCTTTCAATTCTCACCTATGGCTGCGACCTTTTTGTTCCGGATGCAGCCACTATTAAAAAACTCAACTCTTTCTGGCATGTGGTGCTCCGGTGGACGACTAACTGTTTTTACACCACTCCCCTCAGCGCTCTGTACCGGGAAGCTTCGCTACCACCCATTTCCTACATCTGCAAGCATCGCCGTCGGTCAGCTGCCCTCCGCTTGGTCTGCGCCCCCTCGGAATTCAACCCTGCTACTGCCCGGATACCCGAGTCTGTCCCCACTTGGGACCAGGGTCGTTCAGCGGACGATCATCCTTTTCTCCTCCAAGGCTCCTCCAAAGCCGTTCACCTTACTTCATGGTTAAGTCCGGCGGGGAACGCCGCCCAGCACCTACCACTAGACTCCTTATGTCACGAGGTCTCGGACCTTATTGAGGAAATCCCTATCCTCCCGCTGGCCACAACCAATCTCGTGGTGCTCCCGCTGTCGAGGGTACCCTCCGTCACCTACCTAGCTCTCAGAACTCCTCTGATACAGTCACTCCTCGCTGACTGGCTGGACATAGGTCCACCAGTGCCCTCTTCCTATCCTTATGATGCCTGCCTCACTCCCCATGCCTTTACCGGGCTTCCTCGTTTTATATGTGGCCGCATACACCAGATGCACTCAGGCGCCAGCTACCTTGCCGCACATATATCCTGGAGGAACAGGGACGCCAGCACCCTCTGCCCTTTCTGTGAGGGAGACGACGAGTCCTTCCATCACGCAATTCTCCATTGCCCCGCCAAGGCTCGCCCTCGTCTCGCCTATCTCTCAGGTGTGGACGATATTGGCCCTGACGGTCCCCTCTGGCTCTCGGTTCCCCTGCTTAGAGGGTTAGCTGAGTATCTCTACGCTACCCGCACAGGCTTTCCTCCAGCCATGTTGCGCATTCGAGCCGATACTGGTACTCCTGAGCCGGGTTCGGGCTCGGAAAGTGCTTCACTCATATCTCGCTAGCTTGGTCTTGGCCTTCTAGGTATTGTTACTTTCAAATCTCCCCTGCTTGATTTTCTCTTCAGGGTATTTACTATACGTTTTTTGAGTTTCCTTTGTTGTTGTTTGTTTGCGGCAGTATGCAGATTGGGGCGGGGAGGTTTTTAGTACATATGAGGGTTTTTCTTATGAGGTATAAGGAGGGCTTTACTTTACTTTTCTTTTGTTAGTCATCGATGGCGATGCAACAGGGCTCTGATGATCCCGCTTGGAGAGTTTATGCATGTGTTGTTTGAATTTTGTTGTTTCCTTTGTTAGTTTTTGGAATTAAGGTTTTTTATATGCCATAGCGCGAGCTGCATGCAGGATTTTGTACCTAAATCAATAATCACATGATTCAAAAAAAGAAAAAAAAAAGGAAAGTACAAGAACTCCATCCTCTGTCTCCTCTACACATCGGGCGATTGAAATCTCAACACCACGAGATGATCACCACTTTTCCAAACTCCACCCCCCGTTATGAGTTCGCTCTAGGGGGTGGAGTGCATCTCCCCTTATCTTCTCCTGCCCTTAGGTTTATCCCTTTGGGCTTTCTTCACTCTGGGTTGATGGATTTCGTCTTCTTTTGATGATGTTTCCTCTTCCTACCCCGCTTTTGCTGTGCCTCGCTTAGAGCATTATCACGGTCGGCAACACTCTCCTCACCGCCCATGTTACAGACAGCTGGGTTCACGGTCTGAAGTAAGAGAAAACCTTTCAACAGGCCACGGTCGATTTCTCTATTCTCTTTCTATTTAAGAGGCTGCCTAGTCAAGACACGAACACGTTTTGGGATAGTTTCTACGGCACAGAGTTGGGTCTACCCCTCTTTCCCCTCCTGCTCACATGGTCGGATTGGCTGGCACCCTACTGCGTCTTTACTTCTCTGGCTGGTACCCACAACTACATGGCTGGTATCCATAACTACTTCTTCACCATTCGGACTAAGACCACGGTCCATCACGGCGTGCCTCTGGGAGGATGGTATTGCACTATCTCCTTCTTCTTTTTGGGGTGTGCCAAAATAGCGGGTTCGGTCCTCGTGGCTAAGCGCCCCCCCAGGTTTCTCTTTACGCGAGCCTGGCAACCCTTGTGCTGATTGTGTGGGAACTTTCTTGGTGGTCTTCGCTTTGTTTGATTTTTTGCGTTTTCTTTTGTCTTGATGAATGTGCCATGCGTTTTCCTGACTCTTCCTACTTGTTCTTTGATTTGATTCCTTTCGTCTGTCTTCTTAGCTAGTCAAGGGTTTCTTGTTGGGGGCGAGATGTGCAGTAGGTTCCACACCAGAGGGACTTGGTGGGTTGGCTTTTTCCCAGGGGTATTGGAGGTTTTTTTATGCCATAGCGCGAGCTGCATGCAAGATTTTGTACCTTAAACAATAATCATATGATTCCAAAAAACAAAGAAAAAAAGAAAAAAGTACAAGAACTCCACGCTCCGCGCCCTCTACTTTCATCTCCCTTACAATACTTACCGCATTCGGCCAACATAAACATCAGGGTTTGGTCTTTATTTCGTCACGATACCTCCATTTTGGCTTTTCACTTGGGCTTCATTCTCAAGTGAAATATATATTTCACCTTTGCTGAGAAGGTTTTTTTATTATTTGAAAGCCAAACTGATAGTTTGACTTTACTTACTGTCTCCCCCTCCTCCCTGTCCTCCGGCCTGGCCTGTTGGCCCTGTCCTGATGTTGTCAACCCCTCTTGCTTCCACTGGTGCAGGCCCGGCCGTGGCTGTTGGTCCTGCTCGCTCTGCCTCCTCCCGCCAGGACCGTAGGGCTGATCCCATCTCTTGTTCGTCGTCATCCCAGTCCAGTCATCCATGTCTCTCCGGGGAGGCTGACAATGTCACCAATATCATTGGGCATGCTGCCAGGCTCGCTCGCCTTGACCAGGCTTCGTTCCCCACTGTCTACAATGCCTCAGCCGCCACCTTCCCCGATAGTGAACTCGCTATGGCCCCTCTTCTCGCCCAACTCATCGCCATAGTTAATGACCTTGGTGCCTCTGTTACCTTCTTGACTTCGCAGGTTGAGTTCCTCACCTCCGCTCAGGCAGGGCGCTCAGGCACCCCCTCACCACCAGCCACCTCCAACTTGGCGGCGTCCCTCAAGGACTTGTCCTCTCGTGTTGCTGCTCTCTCCTCACACCGTGCCACATAAGTAGCACCCCCCCTGCCTCAAGCGCCACACCCTCCCGCCCCTGCTGCCCAGGCTAAACCTGCTCAGCAGAAAAAGAAACTCGCCACCTGCCTCACGTCTCGTACGGTCGCCGCCCCAGATTTTCCCTTCCTCTTTGAGTGAAAATGGTATGGCAATCCGGACAAATACGGCAAACGCCACCCGGATTCACCCCAAGCGGCCATCCTTTTCACCTCTCGCCACCCACAATCGTAGGAAGCCAAACTTTACTCGGAGCGTTACCCAGCCACCTCACTCTTCCATACCGGTCCCCCCCCGGTTTCATGGTTTCTGATCCCCCGCAGCCCCAAGATCAAACCTGGGCACAGGTCACCAGGAAGGGCGGTAAGGGCAAGAAAAACGCCAATGCAGCACAAGTCGCTGCGTCCAGCAAGAGTAGTGTCCCCAAAGGGCCCCCACCGCTCCCAGCTGCCCAACTTCATTTCTTTGCCCCCCATACCTCCCCAACCCTCCCAAATGATTCCTTCATCATGACTGCTACCCTCCCCGACATCATGCCCGCTGTCCTTAAATAGGCTAACTGCACTCTACCACTCTCCCTTACTGCCTCTGTCAATCGCAATGGGGCTGTTACTCTCACAGCCAATCCCTACACCCCGTCTTCTGCTTACTCCCCGTTTTTTGATCCAATGACCAAGAAACTCAATCAGAGTTTCCCGGTTGGGGACAATCCTTTCCAGGTTTTCAGGGAGGCACCTACATGTGTTGAACTCCTCATCCATAATCTTCCGGTTTCTATTCTGCTGCACGAGCCTACTGACCTCTTCCCCTCTCTCCTTGAATCAATAAGCAATGCTATTGACGTCCCCATATTTGGGGCAAGATTCGTACAGTCAGATCCCGTCAAAAGGGCTGAGAAGCTCACAACCTCGGTTGTTGTGGCAGTCGACCCACTACAGGTTTCCCGGTTCGGCGAATCCATCCGGCTTTTCTCCCGACCCCGCACTGTCGCCCCCGCCTACTCTGCCTCCAAATCCACTCAGTGACGAAAGTGCTGGCATTTTGGTCACTCTGCTCCTCTATGCAAAGAAGAGGCACAAGCTTGCCCGATCTGCACTCTCCTCCATCATGGCTCCGCCCACAGATGTGCTAATCAAAGCTGTCCGAAAGGGGGCTTTGAGAAGTCGGTCGTGGGATGCTGCAACGCCTCCCCTCCTCTCTGTATCAACTGTGGTGGTCAGCACACCTCGTTCGATGGCTCCTGTCCCATTCGCCGCGAAATCCTCTCCGCTCTCCGTCCTCCTACGGACCAAGACATTCCTCATGCCCCCGATGTGGGCCAACCTCAAACCACCCCTCAAGGGCCAACTGGTCACCCAACTGGCTCGGCCACCCCAGCCAGGCACGGTCCTCATTTCCCTCCCGCTAGTGAATCTACCCAACCCGAAACTGTTAAGTTGGTTTGCAGCGTGTCTGCCCAATCTAACCTCGCTGCTCCCCTCCCCCGCAGGAACCTCTTTGGTGCTGGCAGCACCCTCTTCAGAGCAAGCACCGGTGCCGACTGGAGCGAGCCCATGCCAACCGACGTCCACATGGATCTTTGGATGTCGACAACCCCAGCCCCAACACAGAGTCCTTCACCATCCCAATCATTCCATTACCCTGGTTGTTTATATATTTCCATTGTTCAGCATAATTGTCTCAGTAGCAGTAATGTTTTTCAAACTGTTTTTAGTTTTTTTACTTCAGTAGAAAGTTCTCCTCATATTGTGGCTCTTCAGGATATTCCTCTTTGGAGGAACTGTCCTCCTGTTTTGCGCAACTATAAATGTTTTTTTCCTCCAGCAACTGACAGTTATAAGCCTCGGGTTGCAACCTATGTTCACGAAAGGCTATTAAGAGTTATTTCTATTCTTCCACTGTTTTTTGAAAGGGGTGACCTCATGGCAGTGAACTTTCACTCCCCTGAGGGACTTTTTGATACTTCTCACAATTTCTTTCGTTTGTACAATGCTTACTCCGTTCCTAGTGGTCACACCAGGTCATTTTCTCCTGTTGATTTGTTTCCTCAGTATGATTTTCCTCCCCATGTTCTTCAGGACCTTAACATTCATCACTCCGCTTCCGACCTGACTCGTTTGCTTTCCAACCACGATCAGTTTATAAGTTCTCCTTATTTCGACAGAGCATCGGCGAAGTTGTTTGCTCTCCTCAACACACCCGGGGTCTACACTAGGTTCCCGTTCACCTTGAATCATCGCCCTGCAGTTCTTGACTTGTCCTTTGCCAACACTGCCTTGCTCCCCTTTTTCTCCTCCTGGAACCCCTCCCTCCCGCCAACTGATTCGGATCATACCGCCCTCACAATTATTCTCTCCACTCCACTCCTGAAGCCCCCACCTGAGGGCCTTAACTGGAAGTAGACGGATTCGGATCACAACTCCCCTTTGCTCGCCCATCTTACGCTTGCAACTCCCCCTGTTCTCCCCACTCCGCACTCACTCGACCTATGGTTCGATGGCTGCCTCGCCAAGATCACACACCTCATCACCTCCCACACCCCAACCAAACGCCCATCCTCCTACTCTAAACCATTGTGGACTCCTGAACTTACACAGCTACGACGCATCCATCACCATACCTCCCGCCTCATGAGAAAGAGTCAGTCCTCGCCCGCCCAGGCCCGTGTACCTCGAAACACATATTTCAAGGCTATCCAATCTGCCAAAAGTGTCCACTGGTCGCATTTTCTGGCCAATCTCAACGGGCGATCAGTGGAGGATGCCAGAAAGATTGGGGCCGGCAGAGCCCCTGATCGGTTCCCCACAGTTGAGAACGCCTCCTCCCCCACCGAAACTAACAACACACTTCTACAAGACTTTTTTCCCTCCTAGACCCTCTCCTCCCCCTCCCCTAATCCTTCCTGCTTTTAATGACGTCCCTCCAGTTTTACCTGCAGAAGTGTCCTCCGCACTTCGAAAATCCTCCAACACCTCAGCCCCTGGCCCAAGTGGTATTCCTTCCTCTATCTTGAAGCAAGTCCCTAAGGCCAACGAGCGGCTCCTTCCATCTCTGTTCACTCCTCTCCTCACCCACGGGTACCACCCACTAGCCATGAAGAAGGCCAACGTCATTGTCCTGGACAAACCAGGCAAACCTGATTACCGTACTCCACCTTCTTTTCACATCATTGTCCTACTCGAAACCGTCTCCAAGATACTCGAAAGACTGTCTGCCCTTCGTCTTGCCGCAGCCGCCCACTCCCTTGGCCTCCTGCACCCCAATCAGTGTGGGTCACTTGCAGGTCTGGGCTGTTTCGACACTGTCGCTACTCTCACCCACGACGTCCGCCTGCTTCAGGCCGCTTCCTTCAAAGTATCTACTCTCTTGCTGGACGGCAAAGGTGGTTTTGACAACGTCTGTGCAAACAAACTGGCAACTATCCTCACCAGAGGAGGTGTCTCTGCTTGCCAAGTTGCCTGGATCAAGTCTCTCCTCTCCTAGCACCAATGCCGACTCATATTCCAAGGTGCGCCTAAGGTTTTCTGCCCGGTCGCTGTTGGCACTCCTCAAGGCTCTCCGATTTCTCATCTCGTTTTTGTGCTTTATATAGCCAGCCTCCACCCGACTCTACCTCAAGGTCTGGCGATTTCATATGTCGACGACCTCACCATCACGGTTGGCTCGGACTCGGTATGTTAGAATATCCGCGCTCTTCAATACTACTGCGGCAGCATCCAAAGGCAGGGTCCCGATTTGGGGGTGTCTTTTTCTGTCCCCTAAACTGAACTCATTCACTGGAGAACCCCGAAGGACCATTCAGATGTTTCCTTCACCCCCATTGTGATCAATGACATGCTTTTTCCGCTCTCTCAGGTTGTAAGGTGGCTAGGCTATTGGCTCACCGCTACTCTACACTCCTCCGTTCATTTCCTGAGACGGCTGGCACTGGCCAGAGCCTCTTTCACTACAATGCGGCAGCTCAGTGCAGCTGGCAAAGGCCTCTGGTCCTGGTGCAAGAGAAAGCTAGTCTTCGGCGCCATTCTGCCTATTCTCACCTACAGCTGCGATCTGTTTGTTCCGGACGCAGCCACTCTTACGAAACTCAACTCGTTCTGGCATGGGGTGCTCCAATGGACAACGAATTGCTTTTACACGACCGCCCTCGGCGCTGGGTACCGGGAGGCCTCACTACCACCCATCTCCTCCATGTGCAAACACCGCCGTCGGTCAGCTGCCATCCGTTTGGTCTGCGCCCCTTCGGAATTCTACCCTGCCACCGCCCGGATACCCGAATCTGTGCCCACCTGGGACCAGTGCCGGTCTGCGGACGATCACCGCTTTCTTCTCCGAGGCTCCTCCAAGGCCATCCACCTTACCTCATGGCTTGGCCTGGCGGTTAACTCTGCCAAGCACCTACCACTAGACTCCCTAGGTCACAAGGTTTCAGACCTTATTGAGGATATCCCTATCCTCCCGCTGGCCTCAACTGATCTCGTAGCGCTCCCGCTGTCGAGGATACCTTCCGTCACCTACCAAGCCCTCAGAGCTCCTCTGTTGCAGTCACTCCTTGCTGACTGGTTAGACTTGAGTCCGCCAGTGCCCCTCTCGTATCCTTATAGTGCCTGCCTCTCTCCCCACACCTTTACTGGCCTCCCTCAATTTCAATGTCGCCGCATTCGCCAGATGCGTACAGGTTCCAGCTACCTTGCCGCACATGTCCCCTTGTGGAGTCGGGACTCCAGCACCCTCTGTCCGTTCGGTGAGGAAGACGATAAGTCCTTCCAACACGCGATCCTCCTCTGCCCCGCTAAGGCCCAGCCTCGCCTCACCCATCTCTCAGATGTGGATGACTTTGTCCCTGACGGTCCCCTCTGGCTCTCGGTTCCCCTCCTTAGGGGGTTAGCTGAATTTCTCTACACTACTCGCACGGGTTTCCCACCAAGCATGTTGCGCATTCGAGCCGATACTACTAGTCCTGAGCCGGGTTCGGGCTCAGATAGTGCTTAACACAAAAACTCCCTAGCTCGGCCCCGGCCTTCAAGGTATTGCTACTTCACAACTGCCCTGCTCGAGCTTCTCCTCAGGGTATTTTCTATACAGTTTATGCATTTTCTTTGTTTCTAGTGGACTACGGCAGTGGGCAGATAGGGCGGGGAGGTTTTATCACTTGTGAATGTTTTTCTTATTGGTTTAAGGAGGATTTTACTTTACTTTTGTTTTGTTAGTCATCGATGGCGATGCGACAGGGTTCTGATGATCCCCCTTGGAGAGTTTTTGCACGTATTGTTTGAGTTTTCTTTTTTCCTTTGTTAGTTTTTTTGGAAATAAGGTTTTTTATATGCTATAGTGCGAGCTGCATGCAGGATTTTGTACCTAAATCAATAATCACATGATTCAAGAAGAAAAGAAAAATAAATAAAAAAAAGTAAAAAAATAAAAAATAAAAAAAAGTACAAGAACTCGGCTCCTTCCATCTCGGTTCACTCCTCTCCTCACCCACGGTTACCATCCACTAGCGATGAAAAAGGCCAACGGCTTTGTCCTGGATAAACCAGGTAAACGTGATTACCGAACACCTTCTTCCTTGCGCATCATTGTCCTGCTCGAAACTGTCTCCCAGATCCTCGAAAGACTTTCTGCTCTTCGTCTTGCCTCCGCCGCCCGCTCCCTGGGCCTCTGACATCCCAACCAGTCTTGGTCGGTAGCCGGTCTAGGCTGTTTCGACGCTCTCGCTACTCTCATCCACGAAGTCCGCCTACTTCAGGCTGCTGCTTTCAAAGTTTCAACTCTTTTCCTGGATGTCAAAGGTGGTTTTGACAACATCTGAGCAAACAAGCTGGCTACCATCCTCACCAGAGGTTGTGTCTCCGTGTACCGGGTTGCCTGGATCAAGTCTCTCCTCTCCAAACGCCAGTGCCAACTCATATTCCAAAGCCCGCCCAAGGTTTTCTGCCCGGTCGCTGTTGGCACTCCTCAAGGCTCTCCGATTTCTGCTCGCCTTTTTGTGCTTTACCTAGCCAGCCACCACCCTACTCTCCCTCAATGTCTGGCGATTTCATATGTGGACGACCTCACCATCACGGATGGCCTGGAATCGATACGTTCGAATATCTGTGCTCTTCAATACTATTTCGGTAGCGTCCAGAGGCAGGGTGCCGACTTGGGGGTGGCCTTTTCTGTCCCCAAAACAGAACTCATTCTCTAGGGAACCCCGAAGGACCGTTCAGATGTCTCCTTTGCCCCCATTGTGATCAACGACATGCTTTTTCCACCCTCCCAAGTCGTGAGGTGGCTAGGCTATTGGCTCACCCCTACTCTACCCTCCTCCGTTCATTTCCTGAGACGGCTGGCACTAGCCAAAGCCTCTTTCACTACAATCCGACAGCTCAGTGCAGCTGGCAAAGGCCTCTCCTCCTGGTGCAACAGAAAGCTAGTCTTCGGCGCCATTCTTCCTATTCTCACCTACGGCTGCGACATGTTTGTTCCGGACACAGCCATTCACAGGAAACTCAACTCGTTCTGGCATGTGGTGCTCCGATGGACAACGAATTGCTTTTACACGACCGCCCTCGGCGCTGGGTACCGGGAGGCCTCACTACCACCCCTCTCCTCCATCTGCAAACAGCGCCGTCGGTCAGCTGCCATCCGCTTGTTCTGTGCCCCTTTGGAATTCAACCCTGCGACCGCCCGGATACCCGAATCTGTGCCCACCTGGGACCAGGGCCGTTCTGCGGATGATCATCGCTTTCTCCCCCGAGGCTCCCCCAAAGCCGTCCACCTTTCTTCATGGCTTGGCCCGGCGGTTAACTCAGCCAAGCACCTACCACTAGACTCCCTATGTCACGAGGCTTCAGACCTTATTGAGGAAATCCCTATCCTCCCGCTCGCCCTAACCGATCTTGTAGTGCTCCCGCTGTCGAGGATACCTTCCGTCACCTACCAAGCCCTCAGAGCTACTCTTTTACAGTCACTCCTCGCTGACTGGCTAGACTTGAGTCTGCCAGAGCCCCTCTCGTATCCTTATGGTGCCTGCCTCACCCATCTCTCAGGTGTGGATGACATTGGCCCTGACGGTCCCCTTTGGCGGTCGGTTCCCCTCCTCAGCGGGTTAGCTGAGTATCTCTACGCTACACGCACGGGTTTCCCTCGAACCATGCTGCGCATTCGAGCCAATACTGCTACTCCTGAGCCGGGTTCGGGCTCAGATAGTGCTTAACACAAAAGCTCCCTAGCTCGGCCCCGGTCTTCTAGGTATTGCTACTTCAAAACTCCCCTGCTCGAGCTTCTCCTCAGGGTATTTTCTATACAGTTTATCAGTTTTCTTTGTCCCTATTTGACTGCGGCAGTGGGCAGGTAGGGCGGGGAGGTTTTATTACTTGCAAGTGTTTTTCTTATTGGTATATGGTGGATTTTACTTTACTTTTGTTTTGTTAGTCATCAATGGCGATGCGACAGGGTTCTGATGATCCCGCTTGGAGAGTCTTTGCACCTGTTGTTTGAATTTTGTTTTTTCCTTTGTTAGTTTTTGGAATTATGGTTTTTTATATACCATAGCGTGAGCTGCATGCAGGATTTTGTACCTAAATCAATAATCACATGATTCAAAAAAAAAAAAAAAAAAAGGTACAAGAACTCCATCCTCCATCTCCTCTACACACCCGGTGAATGAAATCTCAACACCACGAGATTATCACCACTTTTCCAAACTCCACCACCATTTATGTGTTCGCTCTAGGGGGTGGAGTCATACCTCCTCTATGCTTCCCTTCCCTTAGGTTTATCCCTTTGGGCTTTCTTCTCTCTGGGTTGATGGATTTCGTCTTCGTTTTGATGATGTTTCCTCTCCCTGCCCCGCGTTTGCTCTGCCTCGCTTTGAGCTTTGCACGGTCGGCAACACTCTCCTGGATGCCCTTGTTACAGACAGCCGGGTACACGGTTTGCAGTAAGAGAAAACATTTTACCAGGCCACGGTCGATTTCTTTACTCTCTTTCTCTTTAAGAGGCTGCCTAGTCAAGACACAAACGCGTTTTCCGATAGTTTCTACGGCACAGAGTTGGGTCTACCCCTCTTTCTCCTCCTCCTCACGCGCTCGGATCGGCTGGCACCCTACTGCTTCTCCACTTTCTTGGCTGGTACCCACAACTACCTGGCTAGTATCCATAACTACTTCTTCACCATTAGGACTATGACCACAGTCCCTCACGGCCTGCCTCTTGGAGGATAGTATTGCACTCTCTCCTTCCTCTTTTTTCAGTGTGCGGCCAAAATAGATGGCCCGTTAGGCCTCCCCAGGACTTCGATTATGCCGAGCCTGGCCACCACAGTGCTGTTTGCATGGGAACTATCAAGTGGTTGCGTTTTTGTTTGATTTTTGATTTTTCTTTTTGTCCGGATGAATGTGCCATAGGTGTGCCTGACTCTTCCTGCTTCTTTTTGATTTGATTCCATTCGTCTATCTTCTTAGCTAGTTAAGGGTTTCTTGTCGTGGGCGAGATGTGTGGTTAGTTCCACACCAGAGGGACTTGGGGAGTTGGCTTTTTCCCAGGGGTATTGGAGGTTTTTTTATGCCATAGCGTCAGCTGCATGCAAGATTTTGTACCTCAAAACAATAATCATATGATTCCTAAAAAAAAAAAAGATAAAAAAAAAGAAAAAAGTACAAGAACTCCATCCTCCGTCTCCTCTACACACCTGGCGATTGAAATCTCAACACCACGAGATTATCACCACTTTTCTTTTCGCCACCCCCCGCCATGAGCTCGCTCTAGGTGGTGGAGTCATACCTCCTCTATACTTCCCTCCCCTTAGGCTTATCCCTTTGGGCTTTCTTCACTCTGGGTGATGGATTTCGTCTTCTTTGATGATGTTTCCTCCCCCTACCCCACACTTGCCCTACCTCGCTTAGAGCATTTGCAGGGTCGGCAACCCCCTTACCTCGTCAACGGGTCGGTCGCACTCTCGGGCTATCGGTGAAGTAGTCGTCCCGGTGGCTCTGCTCTCTGGTATTGCACTATCTCCTGAGAGTCCTGTCCGGTACGGTCGGCATCGTCGAAAAGTTGTGATCTCGCTTCGGTCGCCTTCCCTCACACTTCTCGGTTTTGGTCTACCCCTCCTTCTCCTCTGCTCCTCACGGTCGGATCGGCTGGCACCCTACTGCTTCGCTCTCTGGCTGGCATCCGACTTCTTCTACACCCTGGGCCTCTGTTCCCTTCTGATCTCTGGGCTTGGGTGATTGTCATGGCTGCGTGCGTGGCTTTTGCCTGTGTTTGGGGTAGGGGTTTCATGCCTGCAGCCTCTGTTGCCTCCAGGTGACATGCACTCCCTTCCGGTCTTGTTTCCGGTGGGCCTAAGGTCGCTACTTCGCCCTACCACACACTTCCGTTTGTGTTAGTTTCGGTTACCGATCTTTCTCTTGGTGGTCTTGTCTGCCCTTGGGTCCTGGACGTAAGAGCCCCAGGTACATATATAGGTACCTCTTAGTGTGTGATCATTGGCCTACTGCATTGTCCTGCCGGCTCCTTGGTCCCTCCCCTGCTGCGGCAGAATGGGGTCAGTCGTGGGCTATGGGTGGGTTGCTTATGGGTTCAGCTGGGATTTTTCTTCCTTGAGTTTTGTGAGGTTTCTGTACTTTCCTTGGGTGTTCACTGTTGGGGTGGGGAGTTTTCTTATGGGCTGCACATCGGTGGAGGTTTTTTTTGGTTCATTCTATTCAGGCCTCTACGCTCTTCTGTAGTTTCTACCCATAGTACCGGGCGCTTTGGTGTCGGGCAGGGTCAGAGGGCTTTAGCACAAGGGATGCGGGATGGACTGGAGGTGGAGGTTTTTCCTGTCTTTGAGCGATCTGCATACGGGAGTTTGTATCTTTTTTTTTTTTCTTTTTTTTCTTTTTTTTTTGAATCATGTGATTATTGATTTAGGTACAAAATCCGGCATGCAGCTCGCGCTATGGCATATAAAAAACCATAATTCCAAAAACTAACAAAGGAAAAAAGCAAAATTCAAACAACGCGTGCAAAACTCTCCAAGCGGGATCATCAGAACCCTGTCGCATCGCCATCGATGACTAACAAAACAAAAGTAAAGTAAAATCCTCCTTATACCAATAAGAAAAACACTCGCAAGTAATAAAAACCTCCCTGCCCTACCTGCCCACTGCCGCAGTCAAATAGAAACAAAGGAAACTCATAAACTGTATAGAATATCCCCTGAGGAGAAGCTCGAGCAGGGGAGTTTTTTGAAGGAGCAACACCTAGAAGGCCGGGGCCGAGCTAGGGAGTTTTTGTGTTAAGCACTATCTGAGCCCGAACCCGGCTCAGGAGAAGCAGTATTGGCTCGAATGCGCAACATGGTTGGAGGAAAACCCGTGCGAGTAGCGTAGAGATACTCAGCTAACCCCCTGAGGAGTGGAACCGAGAGCCAAAGGGGACCGTCAGGGCCAATGTCGTCC
>Ga0307509_10007610_pt1 | contig 14091 bp, 12 predicted proteins | sample 10_EM_MG_FD_202245 | JGI IMG/M metagenome (GOLD analysis project Ga0307509, IMG submission 202245) | Populus trichocarpa ectomycorrhiza microbial communities from riparian zone in the Pacific Northwest, United States - 10_EM | ecosystem: Host-associated > Plants > Roots > Unclassified | place... | reverse complement strand
GACAATCAACATAACAATCAACAAAGGAAATAATCATAACCAATTCCCCCAACGCGACCAATAATCATCGCAATGCAGCCGTAGCTAAAGTAAATGAAAGTATAAAACCGCTTAACTAGTCTTGAGGGCCAGGGGCGGGCTGGGAGGTAGAGGGAAAGAGGGGGTTCTTAGGGGTGTGGAGGGAGGGAGCAAGCGGGGGCATCCCAGGAGGGAAACCGGTGGCGGTGGTGCGGATGAACTCAGCCAGGGCAATGAGCAACTGCTGGTCGGACCAGACTGGGGCCTCAGGAGCCAAGTCTGAGACCCCTTGGAGGAGGCGGGATCTCTGACGGGCGGAGGAGGGGCAGGACAGGATAGCATGCTTGAAGGTCTGCGGTGCCTCAGAGCATAGAGGGCAGGATGTGTCGGCATCAGGATCCTCCCACGAGGGGTGCGCCGCGAGGTAGCTCTTCCCAGAACGCATCTGGTGTATCCTACCCGCAACAAACTTGCCCAAGCCCATAAAGGGGTGGGGGCGCGTTGTGGGCGGACAGGGGTAGTATGGGGGGGCCGGGGTGGCAGCCCCGTCGGAGAGGAGGAGTTGTTTAGCCCTTAGTTTGAGGCGTGCGTACGATGGGACAACCCCAGGTACCGGGGGCAGATAGTCCGTCAAGTGGAGGGAGATGGGCGGCAGGGTGGCCACATCGTGGACGAGAGGGGTGGCTGCGTTGGCCAAGGCTGTGATGGTATTGTGGCGATATCTCGGATTCTTTAACTTGTCCGGGGTAGAACGCCAGTCGAGGTTAAAGAAGAGGTAGGGTTGGGGGGTAATCTTTCCACGCGCTATCAAGGTGGCACGGTGTGGCGAGAAGGTGGGAACGGACTTAGGGAGACGTGCTGTGGCAGGGTTTATTTCCGGAGGGGAGCAAATGAGCCTTAGGCCGGCGAGGCGGCATTGGTGGTGTACGAGTATAAGTAGCGGGGGAAGACAGGCCTCCCTGTGCAAACATGTTACGTTGGTGGAGGAAAAGCAGTTGGTGATCCACCTACAGACCCGATGCCAGAAAACGGACATTGGGCCCATGATAGATGGGGGAGGGTTCCAGACAGTGGACCCATACAGAAGGATTGGAGCAAGGAGCGAACCCGCCAAGGAGAGACAGAGGTGGGGGGGAAGGCCCATCCCAGGGGGGGAGAGGCGGCGGATTGTGGCCAGGGCGCCATTCGCGAGAGCGTACCTCCTGGAGAAATGGGACCTTGGGTCAAAGGTGGGGGTGAAGATGAAGCCCAGCCACTTCAGGCGGGGCTGTGGATAGAAGAGCTGATCCTCCAGCTGCACCGGGAGGGAGCACGGCGGTTCATTGCTTCTGGTGGTCCTCTCGTGGATCAGTTCAGTTTTTGGAACAGAGAAGGAGATGTTAATCGGCGAAGCCTTCCTCTTGAGTGCTGAGAAGGACTTCTGAAGGAGGCAGACGTTAGACCTATAGGAGGGCGAGGCTACCGTGACAGCAAAATCGTCGACGTAGGAGATGATGAGCGACCTGGGGATTTCCAGGGGGAGAGAGGAGACGTATATGACGAACAGAAGAGGGGAGATGGGGGATCCTTGAGGGGCTCCGACTGAGACGGGGGCGAAGGAACGAGGGGACCCTTGGAAATTCAGGTGACAAGTACGGTCCCTGAGGAAAGAGCCTGTCCATTGGACCAGGTAGGGGCTGACTCCTCTTCTGCGGAGGAGAGAGAGGAGAGAAGGGGACTCCACGTTATCGAACCCACCCTTAACATCAAGGAAGAGAGTGGAGACTTTGTATCGGAGGCGGTGGAAGGACTCAACGTTATGTTGTAGGACAAGGGCGGCATCGGCGGTGGATCTTCCAGGGAGGGAGCCACACTGAAGGGGATGGATCAGGGAGCAAATGGTTGCCTGAGCCGAGAGGCGGGTGGCTAACACTCTCTCAAGGATCTTAGAGAGCGTTCGGAGGAGGACAATGACCCTAAAGGAGGAGGGCGCGTCGTATGAGGGTTTGCCCGGCTTGTCAAGGACTATACCGAGCGCCTTTTTGAGGGAGGGAGGGTGAAAACCGTGGGCCAGCAGGGGATCCAGGAGGGAGGGAAGGAGCAAGTGCTTGATGTGGTGTACAGACTTCCATACAGAGTACGGGATGTGGTCGGGGCCAGGGGCGGAGGTGTTCGAGGATTTAGAGAGAGCCCTGGATATCTCTTCTGAGGTGAGGGGTGTGTAGTCCTCATATCGAGTGAGGCGGAGGAGAGGCGGAGGAGGGGGTTTGGAGGGGAAAAAGTGGTCAAGAAGCGTCTCAGCCACCTCGGCCGGGTTGGAGGTCCCTGGCAGGGCTGGGAACCTTTGCGGTGGTCTGCCGAACGCGAATCTCTTGGCCGTCCAGACTGAGCATGGAGTGGCCGAGGACAGAAAGTCCGACCAGTGTGCATTCTTGGCCGAGGCGATGGCCTTAAAATAAGTTCTTCTCGAGCTCTTGACATTGCTCCAGTTGAGGGGGGAGGGATCAAGGCGGGACAACCTTGCGAACCTGTGATACTCCCTTCTAAGGGACGACAGGCGGGGGGACCACCATGGCTTCGCGCAGGGGCACGGGCGCTTGCATGGGGCATGGGAGGTAAGGAGGGAGGTGAGGCGGCTAGAGGAGATGTCAAACCATCTGCTCAGGGAGTTGGGTGTGGGCCTCGCCGGGCATGGTAGCATTTTGAAGGTATCCAGTGCCTTTCCTACTGCGTGTAGGTCAAGGAGGGCCCAGTGTGGGGTAGGGGGGGGCAGCATAACCGCAGGTGGTCTTAGCGTTACCACACATGGAACGTGGTCCGAGCCAGTGGAGGGGAGGGGGGTGTCCCAAGATGAGAGGAGGGTGGAGAGGGCAGTATTCGCGAAAGCCAGATCCAAAACAGAGGGTCGCGAGGTGGTGTCAAAAGGAAATCGGGTGTAGACCCCTGGGGTGTTGAGAAGATGGTACGGGACGTTAAAAGCGGCATCGAAGTAACGTGTAGAGATGATAAACTCCCTTTCGGCAAGGGAGCGGCCAGGATCTGCCAAAGGATGTTGGAGATTAAAGTCACCCAAAACCAGGTGAGGGTAGGAAAGAAAAGAAAAAATTCGCTCAGGCGGAACGGAGCGGTAAGGAGGGCTGTTAGTGCGAAGAAGGTACACCGAAGTGACCCTGAGGGAGTGGTGGGGGGATCCGAAGAGGCCCTCCGTAGAGAAAACATCAACCGAAAGCATGTCCGAGGAATCATGAAAAACGGTTGAGCAGGATAGGTGTTGGTTTAAGGTGCGAGAAACATAGATGGCCACCCGAGGGCGGCCGGGCGGTGGTGGGGCGAAGGACATAAATCCTGGGAACGTTGGAAGGACTGATCGTCTGGAAGGGGGGTCTTGTATAGCTACAAGAAGAGGAGGGTGAGGCAGCATGGTAAAGCTGTGAAAAAGTGAAAGAAAAACATCCCAGCTCCCAAGGCAGTTATGTTGAACGATTGCAAAGGACGGGAAGACAGCGCCGCTGTCAGTGTAGCGAGTGAAAAAGTTCTCCATTATTGGGCAGAGCCCACGGAGGAGTCGGAGTCTAGAGATTCATCACCGCTCTCTCTTGGGGCGAGATCGGTGACGGTGATGGTGCGCTGGGCTCTCTGCCTAGGTGGAGGAGCATCGCGGGGGAGTACAGGGGCACTCGGGGTTCGGGGAGCGGCACCTGATGCTGGGGGAAGGATCGTCGAAGGGCCAGCCTGGTCTTCAGCGAGATCCATGCTGTCCTGCGTCTGTCGAGATAGGACCTTTGGTGCATCCGGAGTGGTCTTTGGGCGGGAGGGGCAATCCCTGCTGCGCGCAGAGTGCTCTTCTTGGCAGTTAGGGCAGCATGCCACAGAGGATGGACAGCAGGCGAGGACAGGTCGGAGATTGCCACCCTTAGGGCAGGAAGGGTTAGGGCAGCGATGCTCCGCCTTGGTATGGGCGAGCGAGCAGAAGGGACAGACGGGAAGCGAGCTGGGACAGCGGGTAGGGATGTGGCCGAACTTCCAGCATTTCTTACACTGGGAGTTTTTAGAGGAGGAGAACATTTGTTCGACTCTCCGGTTCCGAGAGAAGAGGTTGATGGAGGGGAGGATAGCGTAAGCGTCGGGCGGGGCCACTGTAACAACCACGGAGGTGGCGCTTTTCTGCTCGCGAGATTCTGTGTCTGGGTTAAGGTAATGCGCCGAGAGAATGGAGACTCTCCTGGCATTGCGGATGGACTCATGAAGAGAGGGGAAAAGTTGGTCATCGTCCGAGGGGAGGAAGGCAAGAGGGACAGAGTGAATCAACAGTTGCGTTTCGTTTGGGGCGGGCTTGAAGATATCCCAAGGGGAGTTGCCTATCGGAAAGGCTTTGTTCAACCTCCAGGTGAGGGGAGCGAAATAGGGGGTATAGGCGGAGGCGGGGGTGTGAAGGTCGGTACCAAGCAGCGACACCGAGCCCTTATCGTTGACCGTGCAAGTGAAGGAAAGAGGGAGGGAGCAGTTAGCTTCTCTAAGGACACAGGCAGCGATGTCTGGGAAATGGGCTGCTATTTTGAGCGCTTCTGGGTGGGGTTCGAAGGTGGTTCTGGAGGCGAAGAATCTGCGGACAGCTTGGGGAAGGGGAGGGGGAGATTTCATAAAAGCCTCACCCGACGCAACCGCAACAGAGGAAGCCGAGGCAGGGCCTTTCGCCTGACGACCCTTCTTTCCTTAAGCAGGGGGTGCAGCAGCTTGGGCATAGGTGGGGGTGGCTTTGGGGGCCCTGGTGGTGGGGGGACACCAGTCTGGGTCCAGATGTCCGGGGGTCCAAGAGGGGCCGGGGGGGTACTTGCCCTTGGCGAACTCTTCCGCCTCCCAGGTGTGGGGGTATTTCTTGGCAAACGCCTCAGGGTTGCCGTATAGTGTGGGAGGGGAAGTTGACATGTCGTATGTCGGGAGATCAGGGTCAGCTGAGGGGGAGGGCCAGACCGTATTGGCTGGCGGTGGGGGTGGAGCCGGAGTAGCTCTTTCCTTCCCTTTCTCTTGGCGAGAGGGGTTGGTGTTGCCGGTGTGGGTGGGACGAGACCCAGTAGGTGGGTGTGCGGCCTGTTGTGGGGCACTAGGGCGCTGGGGAGGGAAAGAGGCCTGAGCGGTTGAGGGGAGACGGGAGGCAATGTCACGGAGAGATGCCTGGAGTGGGGCGACTTTTGGGGGTTGCGGGGAGAAGTCCAGGTTGGCAACTTGGCAGGATAGGTCGTGGATTTCGGTTGAGAGACTCTCAAGGGCCGTCGCGATGTGGACGCTCGATTGAAGGGAGGTACAGAGTAGAGGGAGGAGCATTTGTTCCCCGATGGAGAGGGTGGAAATATTCGCAGGAGTGATGGGGGGGAAACCCGCAGCCGGCAGCCCAAGGTCAGCAGCAGTCTGGTGGAAAAGCGAGACCAGATGGTCAAGATTCCCAGTGGTCCGGAGAGGAGAAAGAGGGGCTGGAGTGCCGATTCTTGAGGGGTCATCCCGGTGGGAGGCCATATCTGGAGGTGAGGGTGGGGACGCGAGGCCCAACAATGAGGACGAAAAGTGTGGGAGAGGAGATCGTGCACAGAGCGACGTGGTGTTGAGAAATGTAGGGGGGGGGAAAGAGGGGAGGGGAAGCGTGCTAACTACCGTGACCGAGTCTCCTCTTTATATAAACTCTTCACAGTAACAACCCTACCCCTGGTGACTAATAACTCGAGTCACGCAGTCCTATGACTCGTAATGAGTCATGCCCGAAATCCATCAGATGACTCCGATGAGTCACTGCGCAACATACCGTAATCCAATCTTACAACATAAAACAAGTCAGGTGTGCAACACGCGTCACCTGAGTGAAACTCGTGACTCATAATGTGAGTCCCGTGTGAAAGTCATTCCATCATTATGACTCACAATCGTGAGTCATAGAAACATCACCCAATCATAACATAACGATGACATGCAAATACGAGTCATGTGAGAACTATGAGTCAACTGACTGCATAGCGCGAAGCATTAACATACCTTATGACTAATTATTATTAGTCATGTGAAATCTGCCTTGCTTAGTCATGATTTGTGACAGACTGCGTCCGTGATGGTTCTAAGTCCATTTGTGACTAATAAAGCTAAATTAATGCTTGTCGCCTGATTGATTCATCCTGCTCTTCCCGTCTCTCTCCTAATCAGTCTTAGCCCACTGGTAGACCCCTTCCAATAGCTTTCAGCAGTATTTACCCTCTGACAAGGAGACGGACTCTGGGGAGTCTTCTTCACCACTCAGTTTGGTTCTCTTCTAACTTCTTCAAAGTTTATCCATTAGCTCTCTTCACTATGCTCAGGTACTCCTTCTTCTTTCTCCTCATCATTAGCATGATCAGAATCATCGGTACTGACACTCTCCGCATCATCCACGCCTGGATCAAAGTCTATATCTTCTCCAGTTGTAATGGAGGCAGCCTATAGAGAGGTGAACTGTAAGGTTGTGACTGCACCAAAGACTCAAGGTAGAAGATAAAGATGAGGAAAATAATTCAGAACAATCAACTGTAAAACTTAATATAGTTAAGCTTGAAGCTTCACTCAATTTAGTTCTCTGGAGGAAAAGTCAGTTGTCAAAGTAGAATGCCAAACGCTTAAACTTAAGTAGATATGAGGTTTAAGCGTTTGACATTCACCACTACTGCAACATTGTGCGAGTACCCTGTCCTGCTCTGGGCTTGTCCGATGTCTACCCTCCATCTGGAATTATCCTGCCACAACTAGTGGAATAAACCGGATACACTTAACTCCGTTCATAGGATATGAGTTTCTGCAATGCATCTCCAATACAACACCAGGTGGAAAATCTCTTCCTATGGAAGTTATACCAGTTGCTAACGGTTATGACAACAACTGGAATCAATACCTAGGTGGTGGACTCACTGGCCCAGTGGTACTTTCGTCTATACAAGCTATGCAGTCCATCATTGAATCACCACGACTCTCGAATATGATAAATTGACATGCAAGCTCCCTTCATGAGATGTAGCCAATGGTTGGCTAAATGGGCGCTACCCATAGCCAGCCTCTCGGGTCATCCTCTACTGGCATAAGACTCATACGTCTAGAGTCCATTGCCAACCCATGGTAATGCTACAAATCAAGGGGAGAAGGTCCTAGCTGGTTAGTGAGGTATTTGTCCCGAAAGGGGCTTGGCTTCCTTGGACTATCTAAGTACCACTAGGAAGACTACCCTACTACCCATAGGCTAAGATAGACTCCTGGGTGCCGGAGTGACCATATATGGGTAACCCCCATTTTGGCGGTTACCAATACTCCCATTATATATCCTGTGAACGACATTCAGTTGGACGGACGCCAAGGACATATACCGTGTTACGGCAGCTGCTCCAGTAACCTCATTTTACTAGCACATGAGCCCCGATGCAGCTGTCTGCTTATGACGCGCCGTCCCAATGCTAGGGCCAGAGGGGGGTGTTAGCAAAACCCCCCCAAGTTCAATGGCATGTTCGGGCCACCCTTACTCAGGTGTGGGGCCTCCCGCGCAGATGCCTGTGCGTCCATGACCATCTTAGAGCCCATAGAATGTGAGGCAATCGACCTCAAAGTTCTAGGATGACTTTGCCGGTGAAGGTAGGGTAACTTGGACTCCTCAGCAGGATAACTGAGGTCCATAGGCATAATGGCCAAATTCCCAAAGTAGGGTAACTTTGCCCTCATGTGCTTTTAACCGCTTCTGAAGTTCTCCTATCAACACCAAATGTTGTCTCACAGGCCTGTGTATGGTTCCCATAAATTCCTTGCCTTTATGGGAACTTACTCCTGAATGGTTCCCCTGCCTTATAGAGTACCCAAGGATACTCTACTGTTCCCTAGGTCATGTCCTAGGTTAACCAGCTATTTATACATGGGACCATACCACCTCTGGTTACCACTTGGTATACTATTTGGGCTAAGATCAGAGTCATTGTAGCTACCTCTCGTAGGGTCGTTAGAATAATTGCTCGAGCCCAACAGATCCTGAACCGCTATGGGCGAAAGCTTGCCACCCGAATCAGACTTCTAAACCTAGATTTCCTTCGGAGAGCAAGTGTAGAACTACCGCCAGAGGTAGTCAATCACTAAGAGAAAACAAGAATATCACAACCCCTACCCTTCAATCGTAGGGTTCTCAAAGGGCATGGTGAAGATATCTGTGACGTATTTGATTTCAGCAGAGTATGCAATATATCCCTGAACAACATTTGTCGCCAATTGATACGATATAGCAGACTCAACCTTCCCCATGTGCAAAGAGTCCTTGCTGACACTGGGATCCTGCGCATACTGTCGATTGACCTCATGATGCAACTTGAAATCCCAATACTTGCATTCCAGGAATCTGATGTTTATACCATATACAGGAATCAATGTACGGGATCTGGGCTATTCCAAAACCAGCCGAGTTGGAATAATTGTATTTCAATACACACGGCTAATAAGCAAACTTGTGGGGCGCTTCACCGCCATCTTCCAGCCAAGCTTCTAGCCCATGTCAAAATCAGAGACTACACCCAGCAGGATGCCATCCACCACCTCTTTGTTGTTTAATATATGAGTATTGTCAACCATGGAAGTCCTTCTCAGGTTCATGTCCTTGTTACAGTCTAGCTCAATGACTTGGCTGGTGAGTTCACCATTGTAGATATCGGCATGATTATCGGCCTGGCGCATCTCACCCAGAAGACAGAGCTCCACAGGCTTGTGAACAACCTTAAATATCTAAGGACTTGAACAAGATGTATTGAAACTACATACCCGGTGTAACGGGGGCACCATGTAGAGAGGTGAACTCTAAGGTTGCGACCGCACCAAACACTCAAAGTAGAAGATAAAGATGAGGTAAAATAATTCAGAAGAATCAACGGTAAAACTTAATCTAGTTAGGCTCGAAGCTTCACTCAATTTAGTTCTCTCAAGGAAAAGTTGGTTGTCAAAGTAGAATGCCAAACGCTTAAACTTAAGTAGATATCATATTTAAGCCTTTGATATTCACCACTACTTCTGACCTTTGTGTGAGCACCCTGTCCTGCTCAGGGTCTGTCCGATGTGTACCCTCCATGAGGATTTATCCTGCCGGAAGTGTCGGACCAACTCGGGTACACTTAACTCCGTCAATTGGATATGAGTTTCTGCAATGCATCTCCAATAGAACCAAAGGTGAAAAACTCTTCCTATCGAAGTCATACCAGTGGCTAACTGTTATGACAACAACCGGAATCAATACCTAGGTGGTGGACTCACTGGCCCAGTGGTAGTTTCGTCTATACAAGCTATGCAGTCCATCATTTAATCTACGCGACTATTCAATGTGATAAATTGACATGCAAGCTCCCCCGGTGAGATGTAGCCGATGGTTGGCTAAGTGGGCGCTAAATATAGCCAACCTCTCGGGACATACTCTACCGTGATAAGACTCATACCTCTAGAGTCCAATAACAACACATAGTAATGCTACAAATCAAGTGGAGAAGGTCCGGGCTGGTTACTGAGGTATTTGTCTCGAAAGCACCCTGCCCTTCTGAGACTACCTGAGCACCACTAGGAAGCCTACCCTACAACCCGTAGACTAGAATAGACTTCTAGATGCCCGAGAGACCATATATGAGCAACCCCCATTTTGGCCGTTACCCATACTCCCCTTATATATCCTGCGAACGACATTCAGTCGGAAGGATGGCGACGACTTATACGATGTTACGGCACCTGCTCCAATGACCTCTTTTAACTAGCAAACGAGCAACTACACAGCCGTCTGCCTATGACGCGCCGTCCCAATGCTGGGGCCAGAGGGGGGTGTTAGCTAAACCCGCCCAAGTTCAATAGTATGTTCGGGCCACCCTTATACAGGTGTGGGGCGTCCCCCGCGCAGATGCGTGTACGCCCAAGAACATCTAAGAGCCCATAGAATGTGAGGCAATCGACCTCTAAGTTCTAGGATGACTTTCCCAGTGAAGGTAGGGTAACTTGGGTTCCTGACTAGGGTAACTGGGACCCATGGGCATAATGACCAAATTCCCAAAGTAGGGCAACTTTGCCCTCTTTTGCCTTTAACCGCTCAGGAAGTCCTCCAGTCGACCACAGAAGTCGTCTCGGAGGTCCGTGTAACATTCCCATAATTCTCTTGACCTTATGCGAATGTTCTCCCGAAAGCTTACCCTGCCTAGTAGAGTACCTCAAGGCTACTCAAGTATTCCCTAGGCCTTATCCTAGGTTAACCAGCCATTTGTATAATTTGTATACGAGACCCTACCACCTCTGGTTACTACTTGGTATACCATTTGGGCTAAGGTGATAGTGATTGTAGCTACCTATGGTAGGGTCGTTACACCCGGATCTTCAAGACGGACATTAGGATGTGTGAATATGTACGCCAAATAGAAGATCAGCCGGCGATGCTCCACTCTCGCGACGAGGGCCAGCTGATTACTGACATGTAGAAAGAAATAGTTATACTAGATGTGCAATAAAATTCTTTATATGCCAATTATCACATGAGGGTGAAAGCGTGAGCCAAGCAAGAACCCAGACTCGATCTATATCCAGGGCCATGGGTCTATGGCAATACAGATATCAGGACGATCACTAGATGTGCTCTGAATTGAATCACCTTGGGGAAGACGTCAGGATGGGATAAGCAAGGCAGGTAATGTCAGGATAGAGGCTGAAGGATGGCATACACCAGAGTGTTGCAGGACAAGATGATTGAGGGACATAGTGTCCAGAGACAATGAGGATCCCAAAACAGCGTCAGGACTCATAGCACGTACCGGATGCAAAAACGACATCGGATATGTCCTGATTCGGTGCCAGCGCATCCCACCCCAGATAATCTTTTACTGATATAACATATTGGATAATGCCTGCTGGAGGGTAGACCTCGGACAAGCCTGAGCAGCACAGGGTCCTCGCACAAGGTTGGAGTAGTGGCAAAAGTCAAAAGCTTAAATCTGATATCTACTAAGTCTAAACGATTGGCATTCTACATTCTTAACTAACTTTCCTCAAGAGAACTTATTTGAGTGAAGCTTTCAGCTTAACAATATTAACTTTTACTGTTTGATTTTTCTTGAATTATCTTTATCTTGAACTTTGAGTTTTGGTGTGGTCGCAACCTTAGAGTTTACCTCTCTATAAGGTTCCCCCATTAGACGGCCCCGCAGGGGGACTATCCAAGTCCCACTATCCCAGATGGGACTTGGGGCTTTACGTCAAGTTAAGGATTTCATATCCATCATACTTTATCATCTTGCAAACAGCATTACTGCATTTCATCAGGGTAAACATCCGGAGTACACAAGTAGATATCTGGTATTGAAACGAACTCGAAGACTTTGCCAAACCCCCAAAACCATCAATCTTTGCCACAATTCACTGCAGCAGGCATGCAGCTTCAAGGCACCAAGCATAAGCTCAATCTTCTTTCAATATCCATCCTTTCACCCACAAACAATGGACCGTTCTTCCTGCAGGACTTTATGTATTTTACCACCTAGGTAATATTATCACTGAGCAGATTTCGGCGGTTGATTGTAGGTGGTTGTGAGATATTGCCTTATTTAAAATGAGAATATAGATCAAACGCTAGGGTATAATCATCCCACATGGAATATCTTCTCCTTTTCCCTTGAGAGCCACCCCCGCTTGGTTGGTACTGATCGGGTTCCGCCCCTGTAGGTGTTGGTTTCCGGGAGTTGCCTATTTTGACAACTAGAGTGCTCCAACCAGTGATGAAGAGGAAGAAAATGCAGGGAAGCGAAAGATCTTGATAAAGGCAATAGAAGACAGAGGAGAACATTGTATTCACTTAATTCATCTGACAAAGGAAAACACAGACAGATGGATATGCACAGGACAATTCTCTATAACGGAATGAAAAATCCCCTTGATGATCCCTCATGGTTGGTTGTTCTTCCTCCGATTCAAGTAACAGAAAACACACCATGACGGCCCACTCTGTAGGCCTGTGACTCCCTACGCAACCCTTCCCACAACACGTTAAACTCATACCGGTAAAAGCTATCAACATGCCCGGCACTACTATACAACGCATCATAATACATCATTCACAGGTACCCGGACGCCCCCTTCTGTCTTCCTCTGTCGACCTCATTTTCCCCTCCCGGCCCGGCAGCCATCCTCAATACCTACAGTTTATAACTACCCCCCAGTGTCTTGCGGTCCAGTCCCGTCCCACATCCTTGCCGTTATTTGTGCCGTCACTTGAGGGTCCCCAGTGGTTCGCAGCTCTGGGCATTATCGTAATTGCTAACACGGTCCTACAAAATGTACACTAAGTAAGGTGCCTAGACTAGTAGTGGCCAAAAATACATGTATTTATGACCAAACACGTGGCATTGTGGGTAATTTATCCGGCGAAAGCATGCTATATCTATCTAACTCAGAGAAAGCGAATTTTAGAACGAAGTTCACGATCGCACTTATCTACTCTCCCAACCAAAAATCCAGTGGAGATCAAAAAAGTAATTTATAGACCAAAGCTCTTAGTGGCAAATCACCTCGCCAACCCTCCCAATCGGGGTGTCTCCCCTTTAAGACACAGTATGATAAAAAATACTACCCCGATCGTACGACTTCGGGAATGGTGAGGAAGTTTGCTTATTCTTGTCTCATCACTAACGATTCAAACGGTAATAACAGGAGCGCATATAAAACACAATAAAATCTTTCAAGGGCCTTCCATCGACCACTTGATATATCATTCTGCCTCGTTCCGTGTTCCCCTTTCCTAGTGCACTCCCACAATACCAACAGGAAAGATATGCCTCGCAAAGACTCCCATTCTCCATAGCTTCCGTGCGGCCCATTTGACTCTTTGGTGTTTCTTTACCTGAATGCATCGATCCAAAAGCGCAACTCCGAAACCTTTTGCTATAACAATGAAAACAATGTGAGCATGTCAAGCAGTATTCAACGGCTTCCAACATCCCTCTCAATCTGGCTCATCAACAACCTCCTCAACCTCCTCACCTTAGCGCCTCCTATTCTCACAAATACTAGCCTTAGCAGGGCCGCCCGTAAAACCCAACCCCGCATCACACCTATGAAGCATCACTAGTGTGGGGAAATCCTGCGAGCCTGAAAAGCACAACTTTCGCAGTCCGCCGGGTCAGCATTCCTCCTCCGCATCTGGGAATGGGATCATTCCAGGAGGTGCTTGGGAATCCACCCCTCTCCAATTTCCTCCATCCCAGATTGCGATTGAAGGCAGCGCATGCAGGACCTACTTCCAAATGATATTTATAGCCTCCGGCTGGGCGAGAGTCTTACTGTACGTGGGAAGGGGGCTCTCCGTAAAGAGGAAACTCCTCCTCAGGTAACTCTAGCCAAAGCCGCCTACTCCGTGCCTCGGGCAGGAGCACGTCCTAAGCACAATTTAGAGTTGTGCTGAGGCGGAGGTTCCCCATTCCGCATCCCTTCGTAGACGAGGCCTTGCTAGGCAGGTTTCGAGTACAGCTACGGTCAGGGTCAGGGTTGAAGCGTGGCGGAGGGTATGTTTGGTGCCGCGAGACGAGTGCAGAGCGGAGTGCGAGAGCGCGGAATAGCGGGTGGAGGAAGTAAGAGGGGGTGTCTCGAGGGTTTTTCTCTCAGGGTGGGGGGTCTTGCGCTACATCATGTGGAGAAGCTATTGTCCTGGTAGTATATTGAGCCCGATATAACGTCATTAAAAAGAGTAGAGCCAAAGGAGGGGGCAGGGGATGGGTTGCTCAGACTCAGCCGGGCTATGGGAAGTTTTCAGAGGGTAGAGCAGGCAGTGTTTGATCCGTAGTAGAGTGTTGGAAATCAATTAATTCTGCTCGGCATGCTATAGTTTCTTTTGTTACACCCGAGTACGCAAGCACAGGAGGTATGTTTCCATTGACGGATGGGAACGAGCATTGACTGTTAAGGAACGCATGATGGCAAATGTATTGTAAAGTATTCTCAGTCGCTTTATTCTCCACGTCCCATCCTCTACTTCTGGCCAGAGCGGAGATCTAATATACTACAACAAAGCAGTCACAACAGAAGGTACTCGTGTCCTCACCTCGGCTG
>Ga0307509_10007609_pt1 | contig 14094 bp, 7 predicted proteins | sample 10_EM_MG_FD_202245 | JGI IMG/M metagenome (GOLD analysis project Ga0307509, IMG submission 202245) | Populus trichocarpa ectomycorrhiza microbial communities from riparian zone in the Pacific Northwest, United States - 10_EM | ecosystem: Host-associated > Plants > Roots > Unclassified | place... | reverse complement strand
AAAACATATAAATTTTTTTAACAATGATTAAACTTATAATTCTTTATCAATTAGTTAGTTAATCTATCTGCACTTGTCACTAACAATAGAAAATCCCTATTGCAATAATTACAGAAAAGGAACAAAAGTTTTTTTAAAATATAATTGTTCATTGATTAAGAATTTGTATATAAGACATGATATATGAGATCTGACTTTTGATTTTAAATATCATAAGTTATTTTTCATCTTCTCTTTCTTTCTTTGTATTTTGAAAATGAAATATCTTCATCTTTGTATATAGCTGATTTTGACAAATTTTAAATAAGAATTTGTAAAAACAACATCTTCATAAGTTTTTTTTTTTTCAAACCATTATTTAATCTTCTCTTTCTTTCTTTAAAAAAAAACTAAAAAAAAAAATTGTACCACTCCTCGTAAAATACTATTTATCAGAATAGTGTTTTGTTTTTTTTTTAAATTACATCCTTCAATATTAGATTTATTGGGAGATTGAACTTTATAATTTTTATTAATTTACTTTTTATAAGGTTATCCCAGTTTTATGACCTAGACCGCGGGTTTAACAGATCGACTCGATTGAATCGAGTTTTTGTTTTTTTCTTATTATTTATTTTTTTCAAATTCATCCCTCAACTTTGGGGTGATTGGGAATTAAGTTTCATTATTTATTTTGATTTGCTTTCTATAAGATTATCCATATCTCATGACTCAAGTCACAAGCTTGGCTTGTTAACCCGGGTTTACTCGAGTCATTTTTTATATTTTTTTAATCAGATTCTATTTCAATTTTATCTTTCAACACTAGATTGATTAAGAATTAAACTTCATAATTTATTTCAATTTACTTTATATTGAGTTATCTCGGTCTTATGACCCAAGTTGACTCGAATCAAGTTTTTCTGGTCTTTTTTTAAATGATTTTTTAATTTTATTATTCAACACTAAATTTATTGGAAATTGAGTTTCATTATTTGTACTTTTGATTTATTTTTTATAGGGTTACTATGGTCTCATGATCTGGCAAGTGGACTGACAAGTTAATTTAGATTGATCTGAATCAATTTAATAGGTTTTTATCTTAGTATTTATAAAAACAATTATGATCTTGAATATTTATTATGAGGCAAACTATATTTTTACTGGTTATTTGGGTTACCTTTTGAACTTCAAGTTGAATGGAACATGTCAAAATAATCCTTATATGGTTTAATTTAATTTTTTTTCTATAAGAAAAAATACTAGCAATGCCTAAATATTTTTTTCATACATTAAAAAAAAATTATCGGGCTAAAAATCTAGTTACACCTAATATTGGTCCCACCAAAATACATGTTTTTAAATTATGTAAATTTTAATTTAAAATTTATCAAATCCCATTACATAAATTTTACACACTTACTCCTATCATTAATACTTAATTCGATCATTTTTTTGCACCCTCGATACTTCATCATTTAATTTAGAATTCTTAAATTTACACACGACTTTATAATTAATGCTAATTTGTTCTGATAAATAAATTAATAATCTTCAAGTAATGCATCTAGAAGATGAAAATTAATAGATTGAGCTGAATCATCGACCCAAATAACATAACTTAATAGTTAATTAGGAGGATTTTATGCATAGTTTTAAATTATGTTATTTCTTGATCATGACAATTCAATGAGAAGGAAAATGGCTGGATTAAAAAAATTCAAAATTAAATATTTTGTATACTAACAAATTATATAAAAAATTTCACATAAATTGATTTGTTAAGTGATAACTACTGAAGCGATATATATATTGAGTGTACATGCGTTCCAAAAATATTAAATGATTGATTAAGAGTAATTATAATAGTTCATACATGAAATTTTCGTATGATTTCTGTATAGCATTGCTCTAAAAAATTTACATGGACAATTTTCGTACACACACACCTTCTATTCATTCTTGGTTTGTTTTATCAAAAAACTATCTCAACCTAATAGCTTAAACTGTTAGGTGAGATCTCAAAATATAATTTATATTATTCTCTAAAACATCCCCTCAAGTGAAAGTTTTTTGGACTTGAAACTTGCACAGTTTCACATTACCTTTTGCTTGATTTTTTTTATCAAATAAACAGGAAAGATAAGATTCGAACTCGTGACCATTTGGTCATCAAGGCTCTGATACCATGTCAAAGAATCATCTCAACCCAATAACTTAAATTATTAGGTGAGATTCTAGGATATGATATATATTATTCTTTAACATGTTTCACCGAAAATGCAGACTGGAAAACGATAAATTTACTGCAAGAACTTCATCCTTGAAAAACAATGAACAAGTAAGTGGATCAGATAATGGAAGACGATAGGGAAAGTGTTCCAAACAAAGGAAAAGATATAGCAAGTACCTCATGTGTTTTAAACATCAAACCCAACACTGGGATGACTGATATTTTGACACAGCTGCAAAATAAGATGGGATCGTTGACCTCTCAACAGGACCGGGCTGAGTGGTGTTGTATCTACAGGGTGCCCAATTCGTTTCGAAAGGTAAGACCGAAAGCCTACACTCCAAAACTGATTTCAATAGGTCCTCTTCACCGCGGCGATGAAAGACTAAAGGATATGGAAGAGCAAAAATTGAGATATTTCAAAGGGTTTTCTGAACGGGATGGGATATATAAGAAGAAAATCGAGGATCTTTTGATCATCATTCAGGATAAAGAAGCGCGTATCCGAGCCAGTTATTCAGAGAACTTCAGCGAAATTACAAGCAGTGAGTTCATAGAGATGATTCTGTTGGATGCAGTCTTCATTATTGAGTTTTTGGAGGATTCAAATGATATTGAACATTATTCTGAAAGTGTTAAGCCCTGGATGATATTTGACATACGAGAAGACTTGATGCTACTTGAAAACCAACTACCTTTCTTCATTATTAAGGAAATATATGAGAAGGGCTTTCGCAAACAGGCAACATGCTTTCCTTTTCTTGATCTTGCTAACGTTTATTTGGGAAAGTACACGTGTTCACAAGCGCTGCAAAACACCGGCCGGGATGTAGAGGGAAGCAGGCATTTCACTGATTTACTAAGGAATTTTATGTTGAAGGGAGCCATTCAGCCACGTTGTAATTTTAATCCTATCAAGCTGAAATATAATGCCGTCATGCTTCGCGAGGCAGGGGTGAAGTTTCAGGTAACCGAAGACAAATGTTTGGTCAACATAACATTTGAGGAAGGAGTGTTGAAAATACCACGCTTGGAAGTTGATTACTGCTTCGAACGTCTTGTACGAAATATCATGGCCTTGGAGCAGTGCTGCTACCCGTTTAAAGCTTACGTATGCAGTTACATTAAGTTTATGGACCATCTTATCGACAGTGCAGAAGACGTGGCTTTGCTAGCTGAAAATGGAATTATTCTCAACTGGCTAGGTGACGATGCCGCAGTTTCAAATATGATTAATAAGCTTTGCGAAACAATCACCGGCACTTATACGTTTTATGATGATATCTGCGGAAAGATGAATGCCCACTATAAGAACCGCTGGAACCATAGAAAGGCAACCTTGAAACTTGTATATTTCCCCAATGTTTGGAGAGGTACGGCAACTGTTGCAGCAGCTATCCTGCTGATCCTCACTTTGATACAGACTATCACTTCCGTAAAATCGGTATTCTAGGATTTTATCTCGTTTAGTTTCATTATTCCTACGTATGATTGATGTAATTGTTATTTTCCTTTGAAGATTGTTTTTAAACTCTGGGTATGTGTATTTCTGAACTAATAATGTTGTTGCAAATTCTTGTTGTTGTATTGTGTTAGAGAATAATATAGATCATATCTTGGGATCTCACCTAACAGTTTAAGCTTTTAGGTTGAGATGGTTCTCTGACATGGTATCAGAGCCTTAATGACCAAGCGGTCACGAGTTCGAATCTCACCATTTTCATTTATTTAATAAAAATTAAGCACAAGGTAATGTGGGTCTGTGTAAGTTTCAAGTCCAAATGGCTTTTACTTAAGAGGATGTGTTAGAAAATAATATAAATCATATCCTGAGATCTTATCTGACAGCTTAAACTTAAATGAAGCTAAAGAGTTAGTGCATGATCTCAATTTCAATATCCCCAGCTTACCTAACAACGAATTTGACAAAAACCTGAAAATCAAAGAAATGAACAACGACAGATAAGAGGCAGGAAGTGATCACAGGAGGAAGAAGAAGAACCAAATCTTTATTGTCTCGCGGCGGGCCTCTATTCTACATATATCCTCACCTCGTGCCAATAAATTTGCATACTGATCATAGAAAGTAGAAAAAGAAAATAGTCCAAACCTTTCTTCCTCTTCTTGTCTTCATATTTCATCACATATTCCAGTAGTTTCACTTGTAACTCAACCATTTAATTCTGTTATATGAAATCTTCCTTCGGGCACAAGGCCATACGAGCAGTGAAGTTAACAAGCAACATGTTCTTCTCTTTCCTTTCATGGCTCATGGCCACAGGATGCCTCTATTGGACATGGCCAAGCTATTTGATTCTCGAGGCCCAAAGACTACCAAAGCCACCAACCCTCTTAATGTGCTTCTTCTCTGCATAACAGTCCACATATAAAAAAAAAAAAAAAAAAAAAAAAAAGGTTTTGAAATACTTGGAACTTGTTAGTTAATATGTTTTGTAGTGAATTGGTTGATAATATATGACATTAATTTTATTTATATAAATATATTTAATTTATTAATAAAAATTTATTTATTTTTAATAATTATTAGTTATTTTATTAATAAATCTAATATTTAATTAATGAATCTAGAGTAAAGATAAAAAATTTTGGATAAAAATATTTTGCAAAAGAAATTATAATGTTGTTATAATTATAGGATTTTTATTACATCAAATAATTGTTTCTAAATGTTCTTGGTCAATACTTTATTAAAAATGGATGTTAATTAGAGTTGTTGAGATTCATACATATTATGTTTTTTTTTTTTATGAAATAAAGCAATTATTCTCATAAACTGAGATATGAGAGTTACATAGAACTAATATGTAGGTGTTTGTCGAATGACTTGCATACTGAAATGACTCACATGAAAAATTCATATATAGATATCACTTATGTCCATGAAAAAGCTCACGTGACAGTTGTGTAAGTGATCCTTAGATTTAAGATCACTGAATTATCTTATATAAAGAGTGTTATGTTTTGATCATATTATATGTTGTCCTAATCAAGGGTAACAAATGGGTAAATATTGGGTATAACATGAACTATATGAATTCATCACCTTAGATGAATTATGAAAAATATTTCATCTGTTATCAAATAGTATTAATTGTAAATCATTGCGCAAGATGAAATAAAATTAAAAAAGAGTTTCAAATCATATTCAAATAATCAATAACTATGGTGTTGAGAACAAACATGATTTTATAAAGTAAACATGCTCAATGTTATAATGTTTAAATCAAAACACTGTTGATAAAGGGATAATAATTTCATTGAAAAACTATTAAATCAAACCACTTATGACTTTCCTAGTATTTGGAGAATCACGACAGGTTGTTAAACATTATACTTAATCTTCAAATATAAATCAATCAATTATTGAATTGATAATAAATTAATTTTTTTAATTTATTTAATCCTATTTTGTTTAGGATTATGATTTATATTTGGGCCAACTTATTAGGGAGCTTAATGGATCACATACATAAGAATCATTAATCAGAAATTAAAATAAGATGATTAATCAAGTGTGACTTGATTGTAAATAAGTTTTAGAAATTAAGGACTAGAGTGTAATTTATACATTGAATTACAATTATAGACCTAGAAAAATCAAGTAAGGACTTGATTGAATAAAATTTTAAAATTAGCCTAAAATAATAAATGTGATATTAATTAAAAGAAAAATTGATATTTTATAGCACTCTAAGGTGTAGCAATCTCTCCCCTAAAAGGATTTCGAAGATTTTTTATTAGTGGTTCATATGAATTACCATTAGAGACTGAACACATGGACGGCTTGTGATTTGCGACAACTTAGCCTTAAAGCAAATATTCAAAGCTGAAAAGAACAACTAATCTTCAAGTAATTTTCACAAAAACCTAACAAACTCTAAATTTGTTTAACAGGTTCTTAAGACTTCTAAAAAAAATTAAAATTTATAGTTTTTGTTATGTGTATGTGTTTCAAGAAATCCAACAGTGGTATTAAAGTCATCGTTAGACAATCAGGGTTATTGCTTGCATGTTTTAATTGTTATTGGAATTAATTTAGAATTAATTTTATATGCAAAAGTTATTTTTTCTAAAATTAATTTTTCACTCTTGATTTTATAAAAAAAATTATTTATTGTTCCGACCAGGCCGGACTTTTTGAATGTGATCGAAATCTTCCATAAATTAAAAAAAAAAAAGAAAAAAAAAACTTTTCATGGCTTTCCATAGGCACTACTGCAAGCAGCACCTCCCCAGCAAAGACAATCCCTCATGCTATTGGCTGGTAACGGCAACCAACGCTGCCGCTAATAGTGGGCAGAGAGCCAACCACCAGTAGAAGACAAGAAGAAACGAGAGGGGCAGCATTATGATTCTGCCCATAGTGCCCTTTTAGGGGTTTTTGGGATATAATTATTACTATACCCTTGCCACTTATATTTAATTACAAAAGGATTTAGAGGTTTAATTTATGAATTTACCCCTACAATTTATTACTTATTACAATTTGATTTTTTGGATAGAATTATGATTCTTTCTCTTTATATATAAAATATTGATTTTATATTTTAAAATTAAAACCCTAGATTAAATTAATTATATAATTAATTTTTCTAATAGGATTAGGATTGAATAAAAATGTTTCATTAAAAAAATTTATATTTTATAATATTCTAATCGGATTAGGATTTAATTAAATTTTTTAATTAAAAAAATATTTTTTCTAAAATAAAATGAGATTTATTAAGTCATAAAATTTTATTTATTTGATCCTAAAATAGTTTAGGATGTTAATAAGAATTTTAATATGATTAAATTTCTTATTAGATTTTTTAAAAATATATATTTTTAAAAGACAATCTTTATTAAATAAAATTTATTATATTTGGGAAATTATCAAATTGAATTTAATTAAATATTTCTAAATGTTAGAAATATTATTTAAAAAATTACATATAAAGCCAATAATTAGAATCAAAGCATGCAATAATAAATGGACATTAAAGACCAATGCGATTGTGTTTTTATGATTGAATGGTTATAATAATAAATAGCACTTGTGTCTCCTGTTTTTTCTCTATTATTATTTTGGATTGTAAAATTTTTTCTCATATAATTCCCTTTGAATGTAACTCGAGGTTTCCTATACAATTATGTAAATGTTATATAATTTAGAAATATAAAAATTTATATTAGAAAATCTATTTTTTAATCTAAGAAGAAAGAATGGCGGAAAAAGATAAAATCATGGTGCTCACAAAAAACTTATCAAGATTTGCAACAGTTACCTAGATTTTGACCATCTAATTTCATTTAATGCCCAGAGAAAATTTGTTTAGATATATCCATAACCATACAAATAGAATGTCATTCTAGGGGTTTATGTTTATATATAATTGCTATGTATGAATTTGTTTTCCATCACAAACATTTTTTTATGTGTTTGTGTATGGGACACTTCATCATGGATCCCTAACACAACATTTTTATATGGGTAATTTTATCTCGGATCCCACCAACAATATATCCAATAATAGTAACTAACATATAAGGAAATAACACATTAGTTCTTTAATGTTTTTTTTTCCTAGGGAAACCTTATAATCTCCTTTTACATAATCATGTCATATTTTACAATTGAAAAGCATATAGCAACTAACAACTAGGAATTGTTGGGATATGATACCCACTAACACAAATAGAAGCAAATGACAACAAGATTTGTTATAATTTAAAATACACTTAAAAACTAAAAACATTATAACTACGATACATTTAAATACTTTATTTTTTATTGATCTAAAACTCATTTCCCAAAAGGTTATTACAATTTTATATATATATATATATATAAACTAGATAAGGAAATAATATAAAGTGGGAAAATAAAAATAAAAAATAAATTAACTAATAAAAATATCTATTTTTTTAAAAAAACCTCCTACATAAACTTGCTATAAATATTATAATTGTTCTCCACACCATTGTCCACACCAGCTTCACCACCCCCACCCTCTCAGTCACTATCATCACCACTTTACTGCAACTATCCTATTTTTTTATATTGTTGCTTATCATTTGAACATTTTATATATTTTACGTAAAAATGACCCAAAATTCAACCACCCAAATAAAACTCACGCTCACCAAGTTCCCCGCCAAAGAAGCTGGTTTCCCTGGATGCCTAGAAAATCTTGATTTAGTCACTAATCTAGAAAGTAGCAGTACACTCTTTAGTGATAAATTAGGTAATTACTATTGAAATTAAAAATAAATGATGAGTTAACATAATAGTATAAAGTTTTTGATAAAAAAACATATTTTTAAATATTATAATTCAAAATCATGACATTAATTTAATAAGTTATATTTAATTTATATGGTGTTTCTAAGCCACTACATTAATTAAATTCCAGTGCACTTGTGGAAGTACACCCATTTGCTTTTCACTGGACTTGGAGCTACTTTGGCTAGCTCGTCAATTTCTCTTTGTGAGCAAGAATCAAGGGGGGTGGATTGAGGTAGCTAATCCATCAGAGCTGCATTCTGCAGCCTCCACGGTAGATGAGCTCGATCACAAAGTATATATGGGTTAGTATTGATTATCCAGCTCAACATAATAAAGGATATCCACACTTTTTTATTTAAGCATTCAAGAGTTTGTTCTACTAAAAGATTTTCCTGCTGCAGGAAGCAACAAGGTGGATCAAAGTTATTCTCTCTGGAAAGAATTGGAGAGGAACAATAGTGTGTTAGAAAATAATATAGATCATATTCTAGGATCTCATTTAATAGTTTAAGCTATTGGGTTGAGATAGTTATTTGACATGGTATTAAAGCCTTGATAACCAAGCAGTTACAAGTTCGAATATCACCATTCATATTTATTTGATAAAATTTAAACACAAGATAATATAAACATGTGCAAGTTTCAAGAGAGAAGAACTTTCATTTAAAGGGGTGTATTAAAAAATAATATAAATCATATTTTAGGACCTCATTTAATAGTTTAAGCTATATATTGGATTGAAATGATTCTTTAAAATAGTGGCGGTAATACAAATGATGACAATTATGAAAATACATTTTATGATACGCTTCTGTCTTTAATTCGTTGGATGATCCCGTATCACAATTTCTGGAAACTGTCCCCGGATCTGAAAATGGATCAGCGAGGGATCGGATCGTGCAGAGATGTTTCTACCGGGCCTTGTGATTCATATGGTACTCCAACAAAGGTCCAGCGCGCTTGAGACAGAAAATTTTGGAAATTGGAAAAACAGACTAAGAAGAACAATGCTGAGAAGGAGACAAGACCAACATCCTAATGGAGGTGAAGAAAATGGGGTGAAGAATCACAATAAGAGAATACCAGAGCAAAGAACGGAAAGAGAAGACAAATAAAGGCAAGGTTTATCTGCCGAAGATAGAGGAGGCTTTGCTTATTATTTATTTACTAATTTATATTAAGTTATCATGTTTTCAAAGAAGAGTAAAATGTTTAATTGTTGTTTTTCTAAAGCACGAACAATTATAACAATATTTTGTCATGTAAAGATTAATTGTTCTCAGTTTGCTTTCGTCTGGAGTTGTAATTCTTTCTTAAACAGGATTTCTTCCTGTTTTGGTTGATTTTGATCAATGAAGTTTTTCATTCATAAAAAAAAGAAAAAGGAAAGAAGCTTGGCATATAGGGCCAGTACTCTCGCTTTGCAATAGAAATGATGAAGAAAAAGCTCAAAGAGCTCTTGCATAGAGCTGTGATGCTACTAGTAATTAACATGTTTTCAGTGTCTTGATATCATTACCTACAGACAAAACTTGTTATTGTTATTATTTCTAAACAATTTATGCATCAAATGTTGCAATATATTGTTTTTCCAAGTAATTTTTGCTATTAGGTTATAAACTAGATTCATTCAATAAATGGCCAAGCAAGCCAGTAAAAGGAGTTAGGCCCTGACCTCAAAGGTTATGATATTCCAACCTCCAAATCCTTTGCAACCAGTTCACAAAATATCCCAGTAAAAATAGATCATCAGAGGGACTGATATCAGCTAACATTTGCTTTGTCTGTACGAAGAGAGATTTGGCAAATGGTGGACCCAAGACCCAAGCAAAGAAGACGATAAAAGGGATGCCATGTTTGGAATCATTGAGTAAGAAGCAACCCCAGTTTCTTTGGATGATTGAACACATTGTATTTTCCCACTGCAGATCATTGAGGGAAAGTGTAAGTACAACTGAACCTGGTGTGTCAGTCTTTAGCATCAGTTTGATTTCCTTTTTGTATTTGTTCTTGTATCTATAGGATGACTTTCAACTCGTAGAGACTGTCTTGTGAAAAGCAATTCTTAAAGAATTTCACAATAATAATTCAAACTAGAAAAAAACATAAGATTTAACGTGGTTCAATAACACTGTTATATTCATAATAATAAAGAGTTTTATTTTTCATTATATTAAAATAAAATTATATGGTATGTATTTATAATAGATTAAAAATTACCCAAAAAACCCTAGATATCTAAAGAGTATTAATAAATTTTTTTAATATTTTTTATTATATCACAGAGTCGTTGCCCCCACAACCCCAACCCATTAATAATCCTCTGAAACAAAACAAGAAATAAATTTCAAAGAGATAGATATCGTTGTTTCGCTTCGCTCATACGCTTTGTAAAACACAAACTACAACGGACTGTATTTCGGGTCATATCTATGATTGTAGTCCAGTGGATTTTACGAGTGATATGGGGAGACGATCTGCAATTCACCCATCTGTTCTTAAAATGTCTCATCCACCAAGAATACTATCCTGGATGGCAAATGGAATTGGTAGCGGTCTTGATGCTCTCTTCCTGTACAGATTGAATCACGGCATGCTGAGCATCGGCGGACTCTGTACTCCTTTGCTGTAAAGTACATAATATGTGCTCAGAGAATGATGATCTTGCTCCTTGTCTAGACATTTGCAATCTCGGAGTTTTTGCATTCATTTTACTCTTTCCCGCCCCTTATCTTGGAGTTTTTGCTCTTTTTGTAAATTATTTCCTAGCTCAAAAAGGATTCTACTTGCTTGAAAATAATACTATTCAAATCAATTTAGAACTCAGAACTCCTCAAGTCAGAGACCAAGTTATTCGAGGTTGAGTTGTTGTCTCCAAGGCTATTTCTGTCACATATAAAGCCTCTTAAATCTCGACTCTTCTTCTCCTTTTCCTTATAGGAAACTCTCTTTGTCCAGTTGCCACAAGAAAACTGCCTCTGTTTTCCAACTTATAGTTTGCTGAAATTCCTTCTCTCACAAGGACTCCTTGCACAGACCTAGCAGCTGGAATTACTGCCGCTGCCGATTCTTGGTTGTTGTTCCTTTGCTGCTGATTTATGGTCTACCTGGATCTCATTACCATACGAACATTTGCTTGGTCTGTTATCTATTGATTATTTCTTATGACTTTGAAATTTAATTATTGGTAGAGAATAATATAAATTATATTTTATGATCTCTTTTAATAATTTAAATTATTGGGTTGAGATGGTTCTTTGACAAAATATTAGAGTTTTGATAACCAAGTAGTCACGAGTTTAAATCTCATCATCTCTATTTATTTGATAATTCATGCACAAGTTAGTATAAGTTTGTGCAAGTTTCAAGCTCAAAAAGCTTTCATTTGAGAGAATATATTAGAAAATAATATAAATTATATTTTGAGACCTCATCTCACAGCTTAAACTTTTGGGCTGAATTGATTCTTTCATAATTATAAAGGTTTGTAATTTTAACATTTCTTTGTTTCTCTTTCCTCTTTTCATTCTCTTGATTTTCTTAATAGACATGAGAGAGCCACGCTTCATACTGAGATTCCAATTAACAAAATTTGATTTTAGTATCAATGATTTTATCATAGAAAATGGAGTTCAATGATGGTGGTTCTATGTTGTAAACATGTAAAATAGATGGACTTATAGTTTTTAAATACATTAGAAGATGTGTTTTAGAGTTAAACATAGATTTATTGAAATTTTTATGATGTTTTTAAAATATTTTTAGATAAAAATATATATTAAAACTTAGGATTTTAAGATACAAAAACTTTGACAATGAAAAACATTATAATTAACATTATATTACATGCTTATAGTATACTCTTAGACATAATTTTCAAATCTTACCTAAAAAAAGGTCTTGGACATTGGGTTACTAAGTTAATGCATGGGTTATCAAATTAATCCTCAATTAACTTAATATTGAAAGATAAAAGTGATAAAAAAATGACACTTAACTAAAATAAAAAGCCTAAGTGAACTCGAGTCAACCAAGTAAACTCGACTCAACCAAGTAAATTTGTGATGCAAGTCATACATGTTATTAGATTCAATATTTTTTTTAACAGAGATTATTTTTCATTTAATTACACGACGATAAAATGCATGACAATTTTTTTGTATAAAATGTTTTTTTTAATAGAAAAACAATATGTTAGACACGTGTGGTTGAGATATCATAAGCAGATCATTGATAAAAAAAAAAAAGATGAAATTGATTTTTCTTAGTTTTGAGCTTAACAAAAAAAGAGATCATTGATAACAAAGGAAGAAATTATATTTTTAAAATCGAGGGACAAAATAAATTATTAAACAAAAAAATAATAATAATAACTTGAATGCTACGAATGAACTATTAAACCTACAACTTGATTCATGAACTCAATTAGATTCAATGATTTCTTTTATCGATTTTTTTTACCCAAACATAAAACAACTAAATTTTTTTTTTAAAAAAAAAGAGTCGAGGCACATTGAACCTAAAAAACCAGCCCAAGCATGTGGGCCTTCAAACCTAGCCCACGCTCCTAGGCCTCGCTCTTTTTTTAATTTCTTAATGGGATGGATTTTTTGAAATATTATAATGAATCCATGTAAATAGATACACAACATACTAATATGAATAAAAGATAATTGGCAAGGCACCTTATCTCATATAAAAAGCTTTAGAATGTTAATATTTTATCTTTATCATAACTATTTCATTACATTACAACTCTTAAGATCAATTAGAGTATTTTTTATTGACCATTATATAAGGAGGTGATTCTTTTCTCTCTTTTTTTATTTATTTTCAAAATATTATATTTTTTTTAGGTTTGCTGTAATGTCGAGTGTGATAAACGTTTTACATAAAAAAATTTCTTTATATATGAAAATATAAAATATATGTCAATACTAATATGTAAAAACAAGATCTTTAATTAGGAAAGAGATTAAAACATTAAAACAATTCTTAAAATACTTAATGTGTTAATTTCGTTTTTGTAAAAGCTTATTCATCAGAAAATTAATGCATTCTGTAAATATGTGAGTGTCAAAATGCCAGATCACTCAAGAAAACACGTTCTCCTCCCACTAGTAAATGAAATAATGCCATGGGTCTGTTAGGACGTGGACTTAGGTGATCTGAATGTTTTACACAGTCGTTATTAATTTGAGGTTATGGGTTGTTAATTATTAAGTAATTTCAGTAATTATTCTATTATTTAAGTTATGAGATTGAATAAAAAAAATATGCAGAATTTTATCCATATATAGAGTACCAATTAGCCCCTCAAAGTGACTATTTATTTATTCTCTACTAATTAGTATATTACAAGTAAAATTAATAACAACCGCCTAAAACTGTACTTGAGGTCGTGGCCTAACGGTTGTGGTAGGGACTTGTTCCCTTTCTCTGCATCCGGGTTCGATCTTTTCTGTGCATGCATGTCATCTCCGCGGTGCATTACTTGCCTACTGGGCTTGCAGGATGTTTAATAAATCTAGGGATTAGTCGTGGTGCGCGTAAGCTGACCCGGATACCCGGGTTATAAAAAAAAATAAAAAAA
>Ga0307509_10007608_pt1 | contig 14094 bp, 15 predicted proteins | sample 10_EM_MG_FD_202245 | JGI IMG/M metagenome (GOLD analysis project Ga0307509, IMG submission 202245) | Populus trichocarpa ectomycorrhiza microbial communities from riparian zone in the Pacific Northwest, United States - 10_EM | ecosystem: Host-associated > Plants > Roots > Unclassified | place... | reverse complement strand
GGTTGTTTCGACACGCCCGCTCAATTACTCATCCGCGGCTGGACTATGTCTTTGCGATCCAGGTGCTCAATATACTGGACGTGTGCTCAAACAAACTTGGGGTACTGTCACCATACCTATGATTCAGAGTCTTCAGAGTCCATCGCCCTCCCAAAAACCCTATAAGAACCTTCCGAGTCGCCGCAAGAAACCTGTGAATCCAGTTTACTTTCTTTCACTGCAGCCTATCATCACTGATCCTTTTTGAATATTATTCTAGAATCCGGAGGCTTTCGATAACCTCTATCTTGTCCGGAGGACCATGACCACCTGACTTCTGTTGCCTATCGTTCGTTATATTTACAATCGGCCTACACACAGGCATCGTGACGTGCACTCCTTGTTCCTTTCTTATTTAATACCTACTCGCGTACAGGTGATTGCTCTTATAATAAATATTTAAAGAACCTCATGGAAAATGATGCTGACATAGAATTGTGTTCCATTCGCGATGACCTGGAGAAGGGGGAAGATTTTGGGGATCATCTTGTCTGGGGAAAAAATCGGCAAATGGGAAACTCATGTTGATGTGACAGGATAATATTAATAGAGACCCCCGAATTCCCAGATGAATCAAGGATAAGAACGACATCGGTTCCCCATTCACTTGTGTTTCGCCTGTCAATCCTGTCTAGCAGCTTCATATCCGAATTGCCTGTATCCAATCTCTGAGCAGTCCGAGGACGTATCTGTAATAATTTAGTAGGCAGCCACCATCCGATTAGATTCCAAATATATGTCACTGAAACCGTTCGCAGGATATTATATACAGGTGCAATTACGTCTTGCGACTTGAACACTTCAAGAAATTAGGTTATTCGTCGAATATTCTGTCACCCGGTGAGATAAACGATGTTTCAGCAAGGGGTTGCGGAGTAAACACTATCAGAATGCTTGGGCCCAAACGTACTTGCGATACAAATATATCTGGTAGGTTGAAAGGCTCGCGCAGCAGCAGGTGCCCGTGTTTCCATTTAATTATTCAAGGTGAGTGTTTTCGCGTCCGAATGCCGCCACACGGGTAAGTACCAGAGTTAAAAGCAGAACGGCTTTTCGACGTGTCCGAAGGAAGGCGATCGAAGCTGCGAAACGTTGTCGTCTGAGATGCTGATATTGCGATGACCTAGAATGTAGAACATACGCAGTTAATACTTATGCAGGATTATCTCGTACAATCAGAGTCAATTACAAGCACAAGTATGAATAGATCAACTCAGTCGCTCAGCCAAATGATAATAATTCCAGACCATCGATGATAGCAGCAAGGGTTCTTAGGTCCACTTGGAAAAGGTCGTGTGTCAGAGAACATCACAGTTCATCACCAAGCGAAGCGGTGGTTGGACAAGGTGGCACATTGTCAGCCCTGCCCAAAACCTGCCTTGGTGTGAACTGGAAATCGCTTCAGATTTAATGCCCAGTGAAACAAGCGCTCACATATTTTTCCCCTTCTCCCCGAGATGTGCAGGGAAAATTTCCTGTTCTATGGTGGGAGCTGTACAAGCCAACCACCTTAGCAAAGTCAGAGCAAAGTAAATGACGATCGGATATCGAGTTCCGGAAAGTGTTGCCTTGTGCAAATTTCCAGTGGCGGCCCAAACCATATCTAAATTGAAATCCAGTGCTTTACGGTGTCATGAAATGCACAGGTATGCATACACTAGCACCTGGCAAAGGCTTTCAAGAAACTGGAAGTGTGGCAAAGGATGAAGGCAGAGGATATGATGATGCAGTGTACTAGTACGATGTGAACTTGGTTCCGAACGAGAGCAGTGCTGCAGCAGAGAAAAGCATCCAGCCAAGTCAACTTTGGTTGGTCGAGGCTACCGGAGAGAAAAGGCTTTCTGCCAACATTCCATGAGATGAGTTGAGGATTCAGAAATGCAGAGGCAACATGGTTTCACGACAAACTCGTGGCACGGTCGTGTTTGTCGGTAAATATTGCATCCGATCCCCATTCCGTCCAAAGAACGCAATATTTCCATGAACAGCAACATGTCTACAAGTAACTAAAGTTCTAAAGAGTATCATACATTATAGTATTCAAACGCAGGACTTCCAGGCTCCGAGGTATCGATGATAGACTTGTTGTATCCTTTTTCTTCTTTTTCCAGTGCCTCTTCCACAGACAACACCGAAGCATCAGTCAAGCCCAGAGTTTTCTTCAGATACGGCAGCAGCTCGCTGAGTACAGTGCTCTCTGAAAAAGGTAGAGTACGGCGGAACGCGGTCTCTGCACCGTACTGGGTCATTCGTTTCTGCTCGTACCGTTTGAGCATACACTCCAATACAAAACTGAGAACTGAAAACAAACCTTGAATGCTTGGATGAACGGCATCGCACGCTTGTCCTTGATCAGACCCTTCTCGATCAACAACTCCTTAACTTTCGCATCGTCGACCTTATTGTCCTCCTTCGTGTACGACTCCTTTACGATCTGCACGCACGTGTTCTGCCATTCCGGGAACGCAGTCGCCACATAAACCCTCACTGCCTTAGGCTTCTTTGGATCGAACAGCGCCTCACTGGCCGCTGCGCCCTTCTTTCCCTTTGCCTTGGCGAGCCCCTTCAGCAACGAGATCTCAGCATCGCGGATTGTCTTGACTATGCCCCGCATGTATTGCCCAGCCTCGATGATGGTTGGGTCCACGGTTGTGGTTGGCGTTGGCCACAGTGCATTCTGCACAGAGGTGGGTTCTTGCAGGGTTGTGCTCCAGATCTGCTCAGCGAAATGAGGTGCGACAGGAGTGACGAGCAATGCAGCGCTGCGGATCCAGTACAAGACGAGGTCGGCGTGCATACCGACGTCAGCGGTGACCTCGCGATACCAATCGCGGATGCTCTGGAAATCGTAGAACCCGAATTTCAGCGCATCTTTATAGTTGGTACTATAAAATTATTTGATTCAATCTGAAATAAGGGAGAAGAATGAAGTAAATTGACGTACGCTTCATAATGGCTCTGGCTGATGTTGATCAAGTCATTGACCTCATTTTCGAACACCAGGTCATGATAATTTTTGGGTCCATGTCGTAGATTCGCCTGGTCCTTAACCATCTCCTCACACCACCCCAATAGGGTATGTATCCTCAAGATATTCGCATTCGCGGTTTTCTCCTCAAAGTTCGCATCCTCCAAGCCATCTCCAGCATCAGCCAACGACAACCTCGTCGCATCCGTGCCGAACTTCTCAATCGCTTCCCGTAGGGTCAACGAATTTCCCGTGCTTTTTGACATCTTCTTTCCGTTCAGCATCAGATGTCCATTCGTGCGCATGCTCAAAGGCATCTTATCCTCAGGGAAGATGGCGGCGTGGTTATACAGAGTGAACGTCAGATGGTTGGGGACGAGGTCCTTCCCGGATGAGCGAATGTCGAAGGGGTAGAAGTACTCATATTCGTGCTTCAGGGCATCAACTTTTCCACGAGGAATGGGAGACGGGTCGGGGAAGGGTCCGTTGCAGAAGATGTATTCCCAAATCTCGTCGGTCATTTGGTCGGGAGTAATTCCCAGCGGTCCGGGTTTGCTGCCGTCCCAACTATTTTCTATAAATCGTCTATGTCAGAGGGGATCAGGCGAGCAATATAGGAGATCAAACATGCCATGTAGCAACTGGGCAACGGTGTAGTAGCTCATGTAGATGGTGGAATCGCTCAAGGATTCAACCAAAAATTGAGGATCCCAGGGCAGAACGGAGCCCAAACCGTAAGTACGCGCGCAGGCCCACTTGTTCAACCAATCCAGAGTCTTCTCGAAGGAATGACGAGTCTCTTGCGAATAAGTGTTCATCCTCGCCAATACACTGACGAAAAGAAAGAAAAAAAGGTCTTCAGCTTCAACCCTACATTCAATTAAAAAGAAACGCGTACCCCTCAGTCTGTTTTCTCCACTCAGCCTCTCCATAATCCAAGTACCACTGATCCATCAGGGCGACCACGCACTCATCTGCACTCCTTGAAATGACCAGACCTTCCGGCTCCGCATAGGCGAATGCCAAGCCTGCCTGGATCATCGCATCGCGCACCTTCACCTTCGCCTCCTGCACACTCTGTCCCTTGAACTCGCCCACCAGCATTGTACCATTATAGAACCCTTCCTTGTATGCGATCTCCTTTGCCTCAGCCAGCTGCTTGGTATCTTTTTGAGATTGGATCTTCAGCTGCTTAACTACCGCAGGTGCGGTCATATCGCCATATGTTGGTGTGGAGATGACGGGAACGGGGTCGATGGCGGCCCACGAGGGATCGATCTTGTAAAATTCGGGCTTCTTGCGCAGGTCGGTGAGGGTTTGGAAGTCGTCTGGCGAGTCGGAGGGGACGGAGGTGACTACACCAGTGCCCTAATTTTAATGTAAACATAATATTTAAAGGAGGATGATTTGATTCGACTAATACCTTGGTCGCAAGAACATTGTCCATAGGTAGAACATAAACCTGGGGGTTTATGGAAAATGGCGCGTTGATCTTGGTTCCAACGATCTTTGAACCTTCAATCTCTGCTAGCTGTTCAATATGTCCCCGAGGAGTGATTACACCTTGGAAGGCCATATTACGAGCCGCACGGAGAGTACACAGGTAGGCTTCCTTGTCATTGGCAGCGAATATCCCGTACTTGATGCTTGTGCCAACAAAAGTATTCGTTTGACCATACCTGCAACATATTAGTCAAAACGATATGACTCCAGAAAATGAGTGGAACGCACATAGTCTCTGGACGCAGGGTAGCGGCAACCAAAAACACTTTCCTGCCCCCAACTTTGTCACCGATCGTCTCCTTCGCAGCTGGACTCCATTCTGCTACTTCCATCTTGATGCTGGTATATTCCTGCGGTCCGAAACCTTCACCATCCTGACGATCGTGGTCCATACACGGTTGTCCATCTTTAGGGCTGTAGATTGTATATCGCTCTCCGAATTTGATTTTGCCGAGTTTGTATAGCTTGTTGACTTGCCAGCGGACGAAGGTGTCGTAATAAGGGTTGGCATCTGTGGTCAGGAAAGATCGGCGCCAGTCTATACGGGATCCGAAAGCGTTGTTGTCACTCTAGTACGCGTAATTTGTCAGTACACTTTGGGTACAGAAAAACAAGATGGACGCACAATTGCGATGGGGGGAAAATACTTCAACCAATGATGAGGATCCGCGAATTTCTTGATTTCGGCGCGAGGGACACCAATGGACTCCATGATTTGGAATTGGTAGGCCAACCCCGTTGATTTCGCCACCAACTTTCCCTTTTTTGTTTTTGCCTTGTCACCAGACACGGCGGCGACGGAATCTTCTTCAAGTTCTTTTTCTGCCTCTGCCTTGGCGATTTCTGCTTGAACTTGTTCGTAATGTTGAAAATCGGGGCCAAACAGCTCTATTTCACGGATAATTTTATCAGAGGCTGCCTAATATGATGGAAATCTTTAAAAAATCGCGTAAAGAAAGAAGGAGGTTCTTACGCACCTTGATGGGCATTCCTGTGACATGGAATCCATGAGGAAACAAAACCCTTTTGCCCAACATCCGCTGGTAACCCGCCGCGAACTCGATTTTCGAGATGGTAAAAGCGTGTCCCAGATGCAGACTACCGTTCATATAGGGATAGGGAAAGTTTCCGAACCATTTGGGGTATTTTTGCTTGATCTCTTCCGGAGAAAGGCCAGCAATGTCGGCTGCTGGCGGAGCATTGACCTCGAAGAGCTTTTCAGATTTCCAACGCGCTTGAGACTTTTTCTCCAAGTCCTTCAAGTAATCTCTCTTTGCTGTCTAGAGAAACACGGGTCAGTGATTGGGAGAACGAGTGAGATTGAGCACATACTTGAGCCAGTTCTATCGTTTGTGCCATGCTTCGGGTGAAGATGAATCGATTTGAAAATAATGTACAAGGACTCGAAAGTCTGAGTGTTCGGTACCAAAGACCGGATATCGTGGCTGTCTGTATCTGGTAAATCAGTAATTGGTGGGCTTTTGAAGAAACTTTCGAGTCATATCCTCTCAAAAATTCCCATCATGTTGGTGATCTTATCTTATCTAATTTTAACTCATCGTAACTCGAAAAAGTCTTGAACATATATAGTGCTAGATAACATTAATTGGAGAGGACAACAGGTAGAAAGGTCACAGCGAGAGAGAGGGTTAACATGCATCCCAAAGATGAAAAGATCCATCTTATCTTATTTCCTTCTTGTTCTCCTTCCTCAAGAAATCGTAAAATTTGACATATAGATTTCCATACGAGAACTCGATATTATCAAGACGCCTAGTATGGAAGGCGGAATAAAGGTCAGCAATGCTTCACTGCGGAACCTCGTTCACTCCAGGAACACCGAGTTTGCGCTTGTTTGCCTCTACGCTCCTTTGAATTATGCCTCCAGCATCCTCTGAACAGAATTTCCGGGCAAACCTCTCCCAGTTCCGCTGGGCACGAGGAAATACAGACGATTCTCAGACAGCAGCACCTCCAGCACCAGGAGGAAATCCTTTTTCGCGTTTCTACAATGCAGTTGCTGGCGATTATATACCCCTGCGCTCGAGTGAACAGTCGAACGAGGAGGAAGCTTGGTTTGCGTTGTCAAGATGGGAAAGGTCCGCCTTCTAGATCGTAAAATGTGATTTGGCTAATCCTTGGAATTTATTTGTCAAGATTACTGGGTTTTGGAGGATGTTTGATAGGCGCCGCTATCTGTTTCTTTGTCTCATTCATGACACTGCCATTCCTTGCCATTAAGTTAGTAAAACCTATTACATTCTTATTATGCATCATATCTCATACTTCCAATCTAGACCTGCAAAATTCGCGCTCTCATTCAGGTGCTCAACATTCTCTACTTGCCATTTCATCCGATCACTTAACGTTGCGTCATCACAGCCTGGGGAGCATGCTAGTTATGTTCGGGTGCGTATGTCCCCGCCTCGCTCATGTCATGTTTTTTAATGCCCTCTTATTTTAGTTTCTCGGTCCTCATCGGACCAATAAACCATATCAAACACCTTATTTCAAAAGAGCGACTGCCTTTTTCTGCTGTGTATTTCGGGAGTCTTGGGTGCACACTATATTTTTCCCTTGTCGCGCATTCCTACTTGTTCAGCTTAATTTTTGGAGCCGTCCAGGTGAGTTTTGCAATCCTTTTCTCCCTTATTAAAATTCACCAATGAATTATTTTAGGTCGTTGCTCTTGTTGCATATGTCCTTGCGTATTTCCCAGGAGGCACACAGACATTACGAATGGGGGGGTCTCTCGCTCTTCGAGGAGCGGGCAGTCTCCTGCCGCGGTAGTCCGTACATTGAATATTCGCTCTGTTCCATTGCCTGTTACTCGGTGTGCATTTATATCATAATTTAATTTCGAGGGCAATCTTGAGCGCATCATGAGGCAAACAATTTCCGCTTCGATCCATCACAAGTTTAGAAGAATAATCGCAGTAGATACAGTATCGTTAAAAAAACACATAAAAAAAGCAATCAATCAATTGCAGCCTAGTCACTCTCCCCTTCCATAGTGGGTTCGTCATGCAATCCGGCACTGTCTCTCAATCTCCTGGTCATAATCTGAATATAACCCTGGTTATCTTGCCAATCATGGCCAAGTTCCTCAGAATCCTGTAAAAAGAGGCATGATTAGCACATGAACCAGTGAAGCGAAGAAAATTAACACACCAACTCAAGACCTTCAAGCCTCTGCAACACTGGCTGTATCTTAATTGCCACTTCCTGCCTAAATACCTCCGGCTCTGACGTTGCCAACAGCCGCATTGCATTTGTGATTGTCGCTTTCACCGGAGGCATATTCATATGACTAGGCTCCGCATAATAATCGACGTGGCGCCAAATGAGAAGTAGTAGCATCTCTAGTGTGTCCAGTATCACTTTGGCGTCGTTTTTCAACGAGGACCTGATGTGCTCGAGCTCCTCGTAGAGAAGGGAGCGCTGTTGTTCAATTTCGAGGTCGCGCAGGAGGGTTGGGTCGATTTCCTGGAGGATCTATTGAGGTAAAAAGATAATTGATAGTCTGTGCCGTTTGTAATGGGAATTAGGCGTACTTCTTGCACATTATCAAGACCCATTTGATGCTTTTGGGCTAGCTCAGCACTGATATCAGAAATCTGCTTCAGGGTCTCTGCCAAATCATGACAAAGATCATCGAGAGCAACGAGCGCGGAGCCAACAGTTGGTACAGTGGCTAAAAATGATACAGTTTTAGTACAAATCAATCAGAGAAAAAATAGGGGACAAACTTGTTAAGTGGGATGCCCGTTCTTCATTCTTGGGCATAATTGTGACGGGTGAAAGGACAAGTGTGATCTCCGGTTCTGCGACAGTTCAAATCAATACCAAATGTATTCGGGCATCGCAAGAACTCACCTGTAAACTCGCTTGCGGCGCCGATATACGAGACGACGCTCTTGCGCAGCAGTCTTTCCTTTCGTCTAATCTTCACATCAAACTTTGTCTGGTTTCCATAGCCTACGCAAAGAATCAAAATCGAGTTTATAAGTGATAATTCCAGGAAACAGTGGGAGCAGCATACCGAAAGCGTGTATATTGCTCAGTTTAATGTCCAGATCAGACTGGGGTATAATATGAAGGAATACTTTGCCTCGTGCAAAACACCTTGTCGACAAATTGAGAATAGCAAGGTGAATGGCCCCAAATCCTGAGTTAGGCGACAGCTGCAAAGCGTCGTTAAGAATTTATAACTTCACTTTATTTTTTCGTCAGAACCAACTCACAACTTCTGTTTTCGGCACTGACGGGAGAACACTCGTGCATAGAGCGATGATCAGATGAACCTCCTCGAGCGTTGGTAGGTTGACATGCTCTGCTTCATTCTTTAGCAGGATGGCGATCGTTGAACCATGGGCCGATAAGAATTCCAAGGCCTAAAACTCCGAATGTCAGAAGGGAAAAAGAGGCAATAACAAAAATGTACCTGATGTGTGGCAGTTGTATGCTTATTCCCAAGTGTGGCAAGCATCGCATCAACGACTTGCAGAGCAGGCATGAATAATTGGTGGTATCTTTGCACAGCGGAGGGCAAAAATGAATCTTGATCTGATTTGAGATTTGAAAAAATATCAGAGACGCAGGTTGAGGAAATTAAATGGGAAAATTTCGCTAACCAATGAAGGACTGATCTGCTTCCGGTCTGGTATCTAAATAGTCGCACTGAGCAAGGATAGGCAGCAGTTGAGCTTCGAGAAGACGCTCAGCACCAGCGCGAGTTTGAGCCATCCTGATGAAAAGAGACATCTTGGCTTCGTAGACATAAAGTGAATTGAGGTCATCTTTAAAAAAAAGTCAGGTGCAGAATTCAGACAATCATAACAAAAAACTAACCAGGATCAGGTTTAAGTACACCTTGAAGTCTGGAATCCGAATCCTTGATACCCCGCACGAAGTTCGAGAGAACGCCATGACGGTTAAGAGCGGAGAGGACTGAGTGCTGTCTCTCTAGGCTCGACAACTGCACTGTTGCATCCAGCAGCATGAACGCAACAGTTTTCCACACCTCCGTTCCATCAATGGCATCTCTCGATATCGTTGTTACCAGGCGTTCCATCATCGGTTTCATCACAGTCAAGCATCCAACCTCGAGGGTTGAACCAGACCGTTCTCCAGAAACCGAGGGCGTAACCGATGGGCTTTTGCGCATGGACACGGACAAGTCCCGGCTCATTGACATCGATAAGGAGGCAGTGAATGGGTTGACTTCGACTTCATTAGAGACTTTGGAAATCAGGGACGATCGGACGAGGTGGATAAGATTGATGAGAGCAGCATAGAGATTACCACGGACAAGTTCCACATGGTTATTGTCTAAGATGCCCTCGAGAATGTTTCGAAGAATATTGAAAAGCCTTTCAGCTGGTAAAGAACCTGATTCCGAATCGCCACCCATAGATTGAAGAATAGCTTGGTGCCGCCTGTCTTCTCGCAGCTTCGTAATGGAGGAAAGGATTGTTTCGGAAAGGAGAATAGCGGTGGGCTCTTCGATATTTGAGGAGCGGATGGCGGTAGGCAAAACATGGAGGAGGTCGAAAAGCATGTTCTCTCGTCTATCGAGTGGTAGGCGATCGAAACATTTTGTTAGGGCCAAATCCAATAGGTGTCTCCAGGCCTGGAACCCTCCAGCACGCGCGTGCGATACCTCTCTTCTATGATTTTCAACTGCACAACTTTCGAGAATATAGCTAAATTCATCGCTGAGTTCTTCGTTTTGGGCCGTCGTTGCGATGTTGCCTTGTGCATACAACGTCCTTCGCGTCGTGTTGAGCAAGTGTAGCACTGCCGTGCGATCCACAATCTCGCAACCTGCTGCATCTCGACGAATACAGGATTGGAGGTTGAGTTGGTTCAAGTATTTTAATTCGAGAGGTTCCACATAGAGGCTGTCGGCCCAGTCTAGCATTAATGATTGCAAAAAATCGATGATCCGCATCGGCGATTGACCGAGTTCGTGGAACGTTGGGAAGTCGTGTTCTTCCTCATATTCAAAATCCGAGCCAAACAGGATCTCCAAAAGCTCTGAAACTGCCTTGTGATGGCCCTTATTTGTGAGAACGTGAAGTTCGAGAGCGACGAGATTGAAAATATATGACCGCAAGCGCAGGAATGAAGTCAACGATGAAACAGTAGTGGTAACACGCGACCCATCGCTGTACTGAACTTGAATTGGTGGCTCTTGCAGGGTCTCTGGAGCTGAAGAAGGAATCCTGGCAACCTGGCGAGCAAAGAAATCTTCACGAGTGCGAAGATACCGTGTTGTGAAGTCGGATGTCCTGGGATGTATGCAGAGTTGATATATCACGCGATAGCAGCGTTCAGCGAGTGTAGGGAGGGTATTGAAGAGGGGATCAAAGACAAGACGCTCGTTTGCTTTCCGTTTCCCTCTTAATCTGGGTACGCCAGCGTTGATCATGTCAAGCAAGACGTGAATGCTGGTCTGTCGCGCACCCAGGGCGTGTGGGTCCTGTATGGTCTGGTCTCCAGGCTTGCCGCCAAAGAGAAGGAAATGGGCAATGTTTGGATAGGGTCGGTTGACATCTGTGTCCTGAATGAGGAAATTGAGTGCGGAAAGGCGGATTGCTTGTTCAAAAGATTCCGAGGAGGGGTCGATGTCAGGGGCTCCTGCACCAGTTTTTTGTTCTATAAATTCCTCTGCTTCTGCAACGTCCTCCATGGACTCGGTGTTCATGATTCGCATAAACCCACTCAAAATTCGCTCGGAATCTGGGCTTCTTTCTATGAGCGTCACCAAGGTTGAGGGAGAGAGTGACAGAGATAATTTTGCGATTATCTTGATGGAGAGGAGGGCGAGCTCTGAGTAAGCTGGATACGAAATGTAGGCTGCCAATGCTGGGATAAATTGTGCCCCAAATGCAAGAGCCTGGTCGAATCTAATGAAGTACGAGCGGGAGTGTACTTGACCAACGAAGACGGAACTATTAAAGTCGGAGAGGAGAGGTATAAAAACGTCGAGGAAGATATCCTGCACCTGTAGAATGCGATCGACAATCCTTAGAACGCGAATTATTGTGTTCCGGAAGAAGCGCTGTTCTTCCGCATATCCTTTCTCGAAGCCACTCAGACCGTCGACAATGTAAGACAAAATCTTAGATTGAAGGGGGCTATTTGTCAACAGCCGTTTCAAGATGTCATATCCAGGGTGGATGAGCAAAGGGACAAGGTGTTCCAATGTCAGTGGCGAGCCGTCAGGAGCATTGACAAGCAGTTCCAAGTTGAAGCCAGCCAAACTCTTTTCGATGAATCTGAGGCAAAGATCGTTGATCTCCCATCGATCAGAAGGACGAGAGTACTCGCGATTATTGATATTGTTGAACACGTTATCAATAACGAACGATGTGTATGGGCCAATACCAGGCAGGCGATACGGTTGACCGAGGGCGTCTGGAATGGTGTCCAAAGGCTCATTTCCAGCAGCTCGATCGTGCATTGATATTTGCTGAGGGGTGTGTAGGAGGGTGCCGAGAACTTTCAAGAAGGGTATAGTCGCAGGATACTGGCGATGAGGAGCTTCCACTTGTTCCAACTCTACTTCAACGCCCTTTACAGCCAGTGACGCTCCAAACCCTCCCGAGGTGATCGTTCGCACATTGATCACTTCGTTTTTTTCCATCAACCCCCAAACAGCTTTGCAGATCTCGACACCCGGTACGCCTGCACCTGGTTCACAGAATGCTGCGAGAGTATCGAACACAGAACCTTTCAATTCTAAGGGAATTCCCAAAGGAATTAGCGAGACGAGAGTTGGAATGGCCTTGAATTGGACATGTGCTGCGATTGTGGTGCGAACTGCGACGGAATGTGTGACGACTGTTGCAAGAACTCGTAAGAAAGAACGGGCCACAATAACGTCCTTGGGACCAATCATGAACGGTTGGGTTGTTGATGGTTGGGGAGGTGCAAGGCTCTGAAACGAACCGCTGAAGGATGGGTTCAATCCTAAAGGTTGTGGTTGAGGGTGGCTTCGCGGATTGGAAGCGCCAAATGCCCACGAGTCCAAGAGGGAAAAAATGGCTGTCCAGGAGATGGAGGGACCGGATGTAGAAGATACTGACAATGAGCTTCCCGCAAGAACCTCTCCTCCACCCCTTGCCATAAAATTATACGCAAGTTCGCTGCATTGCTGGCCATTGGCCAATCCGCTGAGCATGTCGTAAAGGGCCGCCAACATTGTTTTGTCTTGCGGCGATGTTGACCAAACTGCCCATTGGAGAAAGGCCGGAAGGCGACCAGAAGTGGATTCAACAGCTTCCTGGAATGTCGTACGATATGATGGTTGTTGCGGACTTGATCCCCAAAATTGAAGAGGCTTTTCTGCAGGTAGGGCCGCATACAGAAGACCAATGAAGGAATAAAGCATGGCAATATCGTGACGAGGAGGCGGTCCGGGTTTCTCTGTTTCGGGGGATATGGTAGAGGCAAAACGCGAGGCAGTGCGAGTTCGATCCGACCTAGCATTGACAAGAACTAGGTCTTCTTGTCTTTGCTTGATTTTCCGAAGCTCAGACGATGCATGTGTAATGAGCGATCGAACCAGTGTCTCGAAGCCCATCAATACGTTATCCTTGAACTCCGGGGGAGGAACTTCTCGTTGGTCTTGTTGGTCGGATAAAATCTGGTTGAAGAGTAGAGCCGGCAGACCATGGGCTGTTCCTTGTATGTGGACAACCGAGCGGGCCAGGTATGTGAACGCATCACCCTGAACCGCAGTCCAAATTTGTGCCTCTAATTCCTCGTTTTTGAAGCCAGTACGATGCTCCAGAGTTGTATCATTATATCTCGCTTCAGTCAAGAACAAGGTCCATTTGAGAAGGATGGTCGCCTTCAAACCAGTGTCTTTCCAACACGATGAAGGCTGAAACTTCTTGGTCATGAATGTCATGAATGGTAAATCTGTTGACACAGTCTGCCGAGGGGCCGCTATATTTCGATTTGGATCAATGGGGTCGAAGGCGAGGAAAACGGCGGTAAGAAGGTAAAGGGTTAATGGGTGACTTGAGTATGAGGAGAGCCATTCAATAATAGGTTTGATTTCGTCCGGGAAAAGGTAACCCAGACGCGATATAGAACAAAGTACGATTGCAAAGGATCGTCTTTCGAACCTGAGAGAATCGTATCGCGCGTTTAGAATGTCATAGCCCAAAGCCGGATTTCCTGCAAAAGTCTGTTAACAATAGGCCATCATGCCATAATTAAGTAGTACTCACCCTGTCCGACTGGCGGTACCACTGTATTGCTCCCAGCGTTCTTCTTCGCCATTTCGGCCTTCCCTATGTCAACATCCAGCTTCTCAATCCCTTGAAACACTTTTTGTGCGAACGTAACCTCCACGGCTGCTTCTCGCGAGCCTGGTAGCAGCTCCATCAACACAAAATTTGCCAACCTTTTGTAGTTTTGAGGAGCCTCGGGCAATTCGGCGGCCTCTGTGGCATTCAATAGGAATCGCAAAGAATCGATGAGGTACTGGCGGCGTTTGTGAAATGTGGACACAGCTCTCTCCATGCAATTAACAGGGTCAATATTTGGATTTTCGGTCATTATTTGGT
>Ga0307509_10007607_pt1 | contig 14096 bp, 13 predicted proteins | sample 10_EM_MG_FD_202245 | JGI IMG/M metagenome (GOLD analysis project Ga0307509, IMG submission 202245) | Populus trichocarpa ectomycorrhiza microbial communities from riparian zone in the Pacific Northwest, United States - 10_EM | ecosystem: Host-associated > Plants > Roots > Unclassified | place... | reverse complement strand
TTCCATTGCATAAAATAGAAAATAGAAAACATTTATGGCCCTGATGAAAGGTCTCGATAAAGAAAAGGTCGATGATTTCTGAACCCTTTTGAGAAAATATCAATTCAAAGAAGTAATTAAAAGAGATTTAATTTTCTGAGTAATTTGGATTATAGTTTTACCTCCAAGCTGTCTCACTGGATGCGAGGCTTCGATGAAAATCAAACGATCCATAGTCGTCGTAAATTTTCCGTTTGACCATTGTTTTTCATATAATCATTATAGCCATCAAAAAAGCAATTTCATTCGAAGTTCTCAAGCTGAAAATCATATATATCATGTGATGGTCGATCACTTTGATTAAAAATAGCTGATGTAACTGCTGACGCTTTCGTACCAAGAACAAGAATTAAAAAAAAAAAGAAGCTGGAAAATAAAAGGGGCATCATGGCATGATCAAAGGTCATCATTTGCGGACTAGGTGGCATGGATTGAATTGAATTGTTCAATCCAGATTAATTTGCAATAATGTTGTTGAATCCTGATCATGGCATGATAAAAAGTCGAGATGATGAATTGAATTGTTTAATCCAGATTAATTTGCAATAATATTGTTTTAATATTTTTTATTCATTAGAAAAATAAAAAAAATCCACACCATGGATTCGATGTGTTGCTATATTTGTATATATTATCTCTATGACAACTTGAAATTGACATTAATATTTATTTATTTTAAGATATTTTTCTTTAAAAATAAATAAATATTATACTTATAGTACTAGCGTTTATTTATTTATTTATTTTCTAAATTTTAAATTTTAAAATAATTTAATAAAATTTCCTTAATCATATATTTTTTTTAAATCACAAATAATACATACCATTTTAGAATCGTAAATGACACTTACACTTAAGAAATAAAACTCTTTTATATATATTATATAATTACATCTTGACTCGCCTCCCTCAAATGCAGTCGCGAGGGGATCGTGCGTTTGATCATCGTACGCTGTCTGGTCAACTTTGCTCGGAGTTAATGCGATGATCTCACTGATATTGTCACCACACCGGATGCTCTCAGCTAACAGAGATGATGGCATCAATGACGGTATCAATGACGGTATCCTTAAGTAACGGTGTTTAAACAATGAAGAGTAATGCGCTGGCAAGGCACAGATATAAGAAAATAAAATAATCGTTGCTTAAAAACTGAAAATTCCCATAATGTCAAAGTCAAATATATTTTTTAATAATTTTAATATTCTAATATCAAAAATAAAAAAAATATCATAATATATTTTTAAATCAAAATTAATTTAAAAAAACACGTTTTTTCGACCCATCAAATCCATAATTTTTTTTTTTTTTGATTTACGTGGGTGTCCGGGCCAGCTTGCGCGCACCACGACTAATCCCACGACCCACTGAACACCCTGCAAACCCAGTGGGCATGTAAGGCACCGCGGGAGTGACAGGCGTGCACATGAGGACTCGAACCCAGGAGCAGCAGGAGGAGACAAGCCCCTCCTACCGCCATGCCAAGACCCTCAGTGCTGGATGTGGTTATTTCAAGTACAGTAACCGGTACCAAGTATGACCTATTTGACTTTGAAACTTAGTGGCTGTTTGGTATTGTGGCTGGGCTATAATTTTTTCTGTTTGGTAACATTCCCATCATATTTTTTTAATGATGGGTCCCATCATTAACTGTGGTGCAACCACATGTTACAAGAAGCAGCTCTCGGCTGCTTCTTGTAATTGGAAAATGGATGAACAGTGGAGCATGGCTCCACTGTTCATCCATTTTCTTCTAACAGTGGAATATGGCTGTACTGTTCATCCATTTTTTTCTATGAATAGTGAAACTGGTCCGACTCAAAGCTAAAAATGTATTGAACTAGTCCGATCCAACAAAATAATTTTTTTTATTTTTAATTGTATTTTATTCAAAAAATTAGCGTTAAACATTATTCAATGACTACATAAATTAGACAGAGATCGCTTGACGACGCCGCATTTACAGAATTTGATCGCAATCTCAATTTCATACGTGATGGAATTGTAGGTAGTTTAATGAAACAATAAAAAATATTTTAAATAAAGTATTATTTATTTCATGATGTAATAGCAATAGTTAAATTTACAATTTTAAAATTAAAAATCATTAATATTAATATATATATTTTTAAATTATTTTATAACCTCAATTTCAAAAGCATTCTTAACCAAACACATTAAACTACTTTTTGTTCAACCTCAATTTCAACCACAGTTTTAACCAAACACTTATTTTTTCAAACCAACCTCAACTAAAAGTACTTTTTATAAAAACAACTTTTTTCAAACCACAACCACAAAAGCTATCACAACACCAAACACGCTCTTAGTTATAGATGTGTGCTCTTTATTGGATATTTTATATATATATATAAGAAGATAAGATCATTATTTGTTGGGGACAAAATGCAGATTTTCTTAAGAATCTATCCATTGAATGACACAGCAATTCTGGAGTCAAAATTACTATACATGAGCTGCCAATATCATTGGAGTGTATAATTCGTGTTGAGCTCAAAAAATAATTATTAATACTTATTTTAATATAAACATTAAGAAAAGAGAGAAACAAGAGCAAAAATTAAAAAAACATAATTCTTAAAACCATGTAAAAATACTCTTATTACTTTTAAATTGTATAAATATGATTATTTTTTTATCATTTATTTATTTTTAAAGTAAATTCATAGAGTAAGAGCACTCTAAGATTCTCCCTGTCGAGAAGTTTTTATGCATACTATTTTTTTTTCTATATAAGTTTTCTTTTTTGACATCATATTCTAATTTAAAAAAAAAAGGTGTTCTTGTTCTACAAAATTGATGCTTGTAGATTCAAATCAATAAAAGAATTTAATTTTTTTTGGTTAAAATTGCTGATGTAAAAAAATTTAAAAAAATATTATTTTAATATATTTAAAAAAAAAAAACTTTAAAAAACCACCGCGTAGCACAGTTTCAGACAGGCGGCCAATAATGTGGAAAGCCATAATGTTAATATCAGTATAAATAAAGGCAACTCCTCACATTCAGTGTTTCAAGGAACTCCCCTTCTGATTTTGTACACCTTTTCAACTCAGTACCGCACAAAGTCTCATTAGTAGTTTTCTTTGGAACGAGTTTTAGAAAGAGACGCCAAAAGAAGTGTGGTTAATTTAGGCTCGAAGAAGCTCTTCTGATCTTTCAGCAATGGAAGGTGCAGATGATATTTATAGAGCATGTAGTTTACAACGAGGTGGCTCTTCTTTATGGACAAACAATGTTTCAGATGCGTTCTCAAAATCTTCAAGAGATGAAGATGATGAAGAAGCTCTAAAATGGGCTGCTATTGAGAGACTACCTACTTTCAATCGTTTACAAAAAGGTTTGTTGGCTACATCAAAAGGTGCCAATGAAATCTACATTCAAAATCTTGGGATTCATGAAAGAAAGGGATTGCTCGAGAGGTTGATCGATGTTTCTGAAGAAGATAATGAGAAGTTCTTGAAAAAACTCAAGAGCCGCATTGAAAGGTAAGCTTTTGGCTATTTATATATGTTTCCAAAGTCAAAAGCACCATTAGTTACAGAAGGGCATGGAAACCCCGTTTTGGCTTCTTAATGTTCTTGATATATTACCAGTAATAAGTCTTTTACTGTTTCTTGATATTTTAGAGTTGGAATTGATCTCCCCACAATTGAAGTTCGATTCGAGCATCTAAATATTAAAGCAGAAGCTCATGAAGGAAGCAGAGCATTGCCATCGATGATTAACTTCTGTGTTGATTTTGCAGAGGTAGGCTTCTGCAGAAGCTGGTCATATGTTGTTATGGAAATGTAATTATATTTAGTTTCAATTAAATCCTTCTTGTATCTCACATTTTTCTTTCAACTTTGAAGGGCTTATTCAACTATCTTCACATCATTCCGAGTAAAAAGAAACAAGTTTCCATCCTTGAGGATGTTAGTGGAATCATCAAACCATCAAGGTGAGACGAGCTAGAATTGAAACCGATATTGTATAGAGTTTATTAGTTCTAAATTTAGAATTTTTCTCATTATTTACTCTGACATACTGGTTGCAGAATGACATTGCTTTTGGGTCCTCCAAGTTCTGGAAAGACAACTCTTTTGTTGGCTTTGGCCGGAAAGCTTGATCCTAATCTAAAGGTGGTGATTGATGATTTTTTTTATTTACATCTTTCGTAGGTGAATTTTTCCCTTATGTACCTTCCTCATCCTCTCATTTTAGGGATAATTTTCCTTATGCAGTTCTCCGGTAGGGTGACATACAACGGTCATGGGATGAATGAGTTTGTACCCCAGAGATCAGCTGCCTATATAAGTCAGTATGATACCCATTTAGGAGAAATGACTGTAAGGGAAACTTTGGCCTTTGCTGCAAGGTGCCAAGGGGTTGGACACCGTTATGGTTAGTTTAATAACTAATTTTCTTCCATTCTTTTGATATCAACTTCATAATATGCCATGGAGATTGATACCCTTGTCTTTGTATGACGACTAATCATTTGAGTTCTTCGCAATCTGCAGAGATGTTAGCAGAGTTATCAAGAAGAGAGAAAGAGTCAAGCATCAAGCCTGATCCTGATATTGATGTCTTCATGAAGGTGAGAGAAGCTATCATAATGAGCAATAGTTAAGTATGGTGTAAAGTACAAAAAAATACTCTGTTCTGAGAAAAACGAGCATCAAGCCACTATTGAAATGGTTTTGAAAGGAATCTTGAGACTAAACCATGAACATGGCATTTTTTTAGTCAAGTGCCATTGTAGAACTGTAAGAAAATTGCCATTGATAGTAAGTTGTGTTTCAAGGCAATTGATTTTGGTTTTCTGTGTCTTCTGTGGTGTAGGCTATAGCAACAGAAGGTCAGAAGACAAGTGTGATGACAGATTATATTATCAAGGTAATAGCACAATGCACCTCAGTTCAATAGACATTCTGCAAGTTAATACAAACCATTTCAAAGCATTAATGCCTTCTTTTATTAAATTCACAGATTTTAGGACTAGAAGTCTGTGCAGATATTATGGTAGGAAGTGAAATGGTAAGGGGGATCTCTGGAGGACAAAGGAAGCGTGTTACAACTGGTAAGAACCATCTTTAATCCATTTTCAATTCCAAAATATCATTTTGATTTCCATTAGCCATCTCATCAATTTAAGCTGTTGAAACTCTCCAATGATCAAATTGTAGGTGAGATGCTGGTTGGACCAGCAAAGGCTTTGTTTATGGACGAGATTTCAACTGGATTGGACAGCTCAACAACTTTCCAGATCGTGAATTCCTTGAAACATACCATTCACATTCTCAATGGAACTGCTGTCATTTCACTCCTCCAGCCAGCACCAGAGACATACGATCTCTTTGATGACATTATTCTCCTATCTGATGGCCATATTGTGTACCAGGGTCCCCGCGAACATGTGCTTCAATTTTTTGAATCTATGGGCTTCAAGTGTCCCGAAAGAAAAGGAGTGGCTGATTTCTTGCAAGAAGTAAGCAATGAAACGGTGGTCTTGTGCGTCTCGTTTATTATGCCAGTACATAAATGGATCTTACTTCAGCCTTGCATGTAGTTGAGAAGGATGTCATTAACAGATGATGAAAAATAATTCATTGCAGATAACATCAAGGAAAGATCAGCAGCAGTATTGGATGCATAAAGATGAGCCTTACAGTTTTGTCACAGTTAAGGAATTTGCTGAAGCTTTTCAGTCTTTCCACGTCGGATGTAGAATTGGAGATGCTCTTTCAACTCCATTTGAAAAGTCCCAGAGTCATCCGGCTGCTTTGAAAACTAGAAAGTATGGCACTGGAAAAATGGAGCTGCTTAAGGCTTGCTTCTTAAGAGAATGGCTTCTTATGAAAAGGAACTCATTTGTCTACTTCTTCAAGCTCGCGCAAGTGAGTTCTGTCAGCTGACTTTCTTCTGGTTTTTTCTTCAAAAAGCTTGTCCATTCGATTGTGATTTTTTTATTTTTTGTTCTCACTTTTTCTTCCTATACCAGCTTACATTGATGTCAATAATTGCGATGACACTCTTTTTTCGGACTGAAATGCACAAGAACTCAGTATCTGAGGGAGGAGTTTATTCGGGTGCTTTGTTCTACTCCTTGGCTTTGATGATGTTTATCGGTATGCCAGAGATTTCCATGACCATAGGAGGCCTTCCTGTGTTTTACAAGCAAAGGGACCTCCTGTTCTATCCTTCATGGGCATTTTCTCTTCCCTCATGGATCCTTAGAATTCCTGTCACACTCGTACAGACCACTATTTGGGTGGCCCTCACATATTATGTAATCGGATATGATCCTAATGTTGGAAGGTAACACAAGTTATAAACAGAAGAAAAAAAATCTAGGCACATTTTCTAAGAACTTACAAAGAAATTTATTCTGTTTCAGCTGATGCAAAGTGCTGTATCTTTTCTGCAGGTTGTTCAAACAGTATCTTCTGCTTGTTGCTGTGAGCCAGATGGCTTCTGCATTATTCCGTTTTATTGGTGGACTAGGAAGAAGCATGATTGTTGCTAACACCTTTGGGTCATTTGCACTGCTCATACTGTTCGCATTGGGTGGCTTTGTCTTGTCTCATGGTATGGTAACTTACTTTGGTTGTCTTGGAGTTTAATCTATTTATCAACATTAGTCCCTATAATTATAATGTGCTAAATATTTTCTGTTCAATGCCACAGGTGACATAAAGAAATGGTGGATATGGGGTTACTGGATTTCACCACTGATGTATGGACAGAATGCAATAGTAGTTAATGAGTTCCTTGGGAAGAGCTGGAGTCATGTAATTCACTGAACTAGCCATTTCTATATTCATGAATTAATATCTGAACAATCAACTGATAATGTACTTTTATTCTGAAGGTTCTCCCAAACTCAATCGAACCACTGGGAATCGAAGTTCTGAAATCGCGTGGATTCGTTACGGATGCATATTGGTATTGGATAGGAGTAGGTGCATTGGGGGGATTCACAATACTATTCAACATTTGCTACACTCTGGCTCTTGCTTTCCTGAACCGTGGGTACCTTTACCCTATCCAATTCATTGTTTCTTTTCAAGTATATACTAAGTGAGGCTAAAGTTTTAATGCACTGCAAATAATATTGTGCAGCATTTCGGAAGTCTCAGGCTGTTATATCCAAGGATTCTGAAAGCATTAAACCAGGAGTAACTGGAGGAGCTATTCAATTGTCGAACCATGGAAGTAGGCACCAAAATGATACAGGTAATAACTGAACTAATGTGTGTTCACTGGTAAGGAAATTTGTTCAATGTTTTCTTGCTGCTAATTGAATTTTAACAACATCCAGAGATCATCTCTGAGGCTAACAATCAGAAGAAAAAAGGAATGATTCTACCATTTGAACCTTTTTCCATCACCTTTGATGAGATCAAGTACTCGGTTGACATGCCACAGGTAAGATTAGTTCGGTAACAGAGAGACAAATTGATCTTTGGAAATACTGTCCTGAAGTAAGTCTAATCTTATTTTCAATCTGCACTTTGCAGGAAATGAAAAATCAGGGCATTCTCGAAGATAAATTGGAGCTTTTGAAGGGAGTGAGCGGTGCTTTTAGGCCAGGTGTTCTCACAGCTCTAATGGGTGTCAGTGGTGCTGGTAAAACCACTCTGATGGATGTTCTGGCTGGTAGGAAAACTGGGGGATATATTGAGGGAAACATCACAATTTCAGGCCATCCCAAGAAACAAGAAACTTTTGCTAGAATTTCAGGGTATTGCGAGCAAAATGACATCCACTCTCCACACGTTACAGTTTATGAATCCCTGCTCTACTCAGGCTGGCTTCGTCTACCTCCTGAAGTGAATGCTGAAACCAGAAAGGTAGGCTTTCCATAACTCATATCTGTGCTAGGCTTCTATTTTTCATGTTTCTGCTAAAGAGATTTTGTGGTCATTAATTTGAGATAAAATCAGCTCCATGGACTAGAATTTAGATATCCATTAGCACCAAACCTTGAAAAGCTGTGTTAATTTCTCCAATCAAAATTGCTTTTGCAGATGTTCATTGAGGAAGTCATGGAGCTTGTGGAACTGAATCCATTGAGGCAAGCATTAGTTGGACTGCCTGGTGTAAGTGGCCTGTCTACTGAGCAAAGGAAGCGGCTGACTATTGCAGTTGAGCTGGTGGCGAACCCTTCTATTATATTTATGGACGAGCCTACTTCAGGTTTGGATGCAAGAGCTGCAGCAATTGTTATGAGAACGGTTAGGAACACTGTGGACACAGGAAGAACAGTTGTGTGCACCATCCATCAGCCAAGCATCGACATATTTGAATCTTTTGATGAGGTTAGAAATGTTAGCAGGACATTAGAGTTGCTCCTTTGTTGTCAGTTCTTCTCCACATAACAGTGACACACTTGACATGACATTGCAGCTATTTCTAATGAAGCGCGGAGGAGAAGAGATATATGTTGGGCCATTGGGTCGACATTCTAGCCAGTTGATCAAGTATTTTGAGGTGTGAAATGATGGTTTACCAAATAATACAAGCGCTATATATATATATATTTGAATCTTCATCCATATTACCGTCTTGCTAATTTACACAAATTTCTTTGTCTAGGGAATTGAGGGAGTTGAGAAGATTAGAGATGGTTATAACCCAGCAACTTGGATGTTGGATGTTACCTCTTTAGGACATGAAGCAGCATCGGGGATAGATTTTGCTTCTATATATAAAAATTCAGAGCTATACAGGTAAATTCACTTCTTAGCTACTTGGGTACCAGGTAAAACAGAAAAGCATGCATTACCATACCAATGTCTTCGACTCTTGAATTAGCAATTAAATTTCTCTGATGTGTGGCCGTATCTTTCAGGAGAAACAAAGCACGTATTCAGGAATTAAGCACCCCTGCTCCTGGTTCAAAGGACCTCTTCTTTCCTACACAGTACTCGCAGTCGTTTTTGGTCCAATGCTTGGCTTGTTTATGGAAGCAACATTGGTCATATTGGCGTAATCCTTCCTATACTGCCGTAAGACTTCTCTTTACAACCGCCATAGCCTTGATTTTTGGTTCAATGTTCTGGAACCTCGGCTCGAAAACGTAAGTTACATCTTCATTTCAACTAAGCTTCATTCCTGAACATTTGCTACAGGGCTACTTAGAACGATACAAAAGTACAGACTCTTCCAAGTTTGTCTGCCTTCTAAATTAGTTCGTCTTAAATTACAGGAAAAAGAAACAAGATCTTTTTAATGCCATGGGTTCCATGTATGCTGCAATTATCTTCCTCGGAATCCAAAATTCATCCTCTGTGCAGCCAGTTGTGGCTGTTGAAAGAACTGTATTCTACAGGGAGAAAGCTGCTGGAATGTATTCATCCATGCCCTATGCCTTGGCACAGGTACAAACTTTCCCACAGCACAAATACGAACTTCAATTTTATGAAATCTAAACAGAGACTAAGTTTCTTTCCATTTTTTGTTACAGATCCTGATTGAGCTTCCATATATTTTCACCCAATCTGTGGTATATGGTCTAATAGTCTATGCCATGATTGGATTTGAATGGACTGCTGCTAAGTTCTTTTGGTATCTGTTCTTCATGTTCTTCACACTGTTATACTTCACCTTCTATGGCATGATGACTGTTGCTGCAACGCCAAACCAACACGTTGCATCCATAGTTTCCTCCGCATTCTATTCAGTGTGGAATCTCTTTTCAGGATTTATAATCCCAAGACCTGTAAGTGATTTCTACTCACAACTTCTCCTTACTGCATTCTAGCAGCACGAGGACTAATTTTTCTTTATCTATATGTCTTCTTTGGCTCTAAACAGCGGATTCCTGTATGGTGGAGATGGTATGCTTGGATATGTCCAGTTTCATGGACTTTGTATGGATTAGTTTCTTCACAGTTTGGAGATATAAAGGAAAAACTTGATACAGGGGAAACAGTCGAAGATTTTGTCAGGAACTATTTCGGTTTCAAACATGAACTTTTAGGAGTTGCCGCAGCAGCAGTTTTTGGATTTGCCACAATATTTGGACTTACCTTTATCATGTCCATTAAGTTTTTCAATTTCCAGAGGCGATAAGATATCTGCAAAATTATTTCTAGTTCAGCTATCAAAAGTTCTCACTTCTCTGTATAGTTTTTTGTACTATAGGGTATTATCCCCATTATAATCAGACAAGAATTTAAGAGAAGAAACATGTCCAGCTACCACCTGCACACAAACATGTATATATACACATATACACACCAATACTTGATAAAAGTGAAGATATTCAAATCATTTTGATTTTTGAGAGTGTTAATTCAGAATTCCATTCTCAATCTCATTTTTTATAGGTAGACTAACTTAAATGTTGTTGCAGAACCATCTAACTGAACACAGCTACGTTCTGAATGGTAATGATCTATAAAAGGAAAATCATTTTTAATATTGGTTAATTTACAATAGAGAATCACATAGAAAATTTGGTTAAATTAAATAAAAAAAAAACAGAAACTGAAAAATAGAATTACAGATAAACTCAAGCCAGTAGTGCTTATAAGTTATAACAACAGGACATGTCTAATATCCTGTAGAAGGATTTTTCAATCATGTGTATATGTATAGTACTTTTGAATAACACAAACTCAAGCTTGAGTTTGGCAATGACAAGTCTTCAGGGCAGATGAATTTTGTTGTTTCTTACGAAACAAGGCATGGAATGAATTCATGTTGTGATGTGTCTTGAACAAATAGAAGTTGTCTGATTCTTTTGGTGCACCTACTTGTATCTTAGTAGCTCACCTTTTGATGATCAGTCACATGACCACATATGTGACTTGGTTTGAAAACTCCTTTGTTTAGCTAAGTTTCTCTACTTCTTCCTATAAATAGAATGCAATGAGTTATTTTGCAGAGGTAGCAGAGCTTCCATATATATATTAGAGAGAACTTTTCGATGATGCCTCAAGTTGTTCTCAGTCAAGAATAAAAGATAACTAAAATTGATTAAATTCCATAAAAAAAAAAATCAAATAGAGGGGGGAAACAGAATTACTACAGTTCCACCAAGCTTCGACCGACAAATTAAATCACTAAATACTACTAGATCCAACCAGATCCAAACCAAATTGAAGCAAATGCCAAGACGAAAGCCCTTAAGCCCACCAATCCCTTATGGAAAACCACTGGAGCTGCAGAACCTGAGGGTGTCGAATTAGCAGCAATGCTACCAGATGGTGGTGGTGACGAAGGGTGAACAAGGATAGTAACCTTCATGCCATTGAAACATTGTCCATTGCCACAAATGAAGTAGTATCTCTTGGCCTCGTTAAGAGGTATGAAATCTTTGCCACTAGTCCAGTTGCCTAGGGCTCCTTCTGTAGTACAGTTGTCATAACCAGTCTGGTTCACTTCGAAGACATTGTACTGTGTCTTTTGGTACCTAAAAGCTACATTAACAAAAAGAAAGTGAACACTTCAACTATAAATGAGAACTAGGTCTTCATCTTCTAGCCAAACTTAAATGGATCGAGTATAAACACACACCTGACGCATATACAGAGTTAAGGAGAGAAAAGGGGGGGCTTACAGATAAGGTCACCGACATAGAAGGTTTGGTTGTTTGCCCAGAGAGTGTAGTTGATACTAGGGTTCCAGCCTTTGTTAGCACCGACGATGTGGTCAGTAGCGGTGGTGGCAGTGGCAGAGAAGAGGATGAAGAAGCAAAAGAAGATGAGCTGAGCTGAGCTGGACACCATCGTGCAGTCCCTTGTTATTGTTGCTGCTGCTTTCTTGCGAGAGTGGGGATGATGGAGCACACTTTTTTGTACTATAATTGAATGGGGCATTCCTCCCTTCTAAGATCTAAGGAAATCTTCCTATTTGTAAACGCTTTAAATTTAAAAAAATCAAATTTTTTTATATATTTTTAAATTATTTTAATATATCAATATCAAAAATAATTTTTAAAAATAAAAATAGTATTTTAATATAATTTTAAAAAAAAAACCTTGACAAAAAACTGCCATATTTTAAAACATCCAATCATGAAGGCATCACATGACCGTTTGCATCATCACACTCAATACTCAGATGCTTCCATTTTAGTTTGTCCTGCCTCTGTTTTTCTGTCTTTATATGAAATAATGGGTAGATAATAATAATAATAATAATAATAATAATAATAATGTGCAGCAGGTAAAATGTTGAGTTGTTAAACCCAATTCAATTCTGTATATTAATTCAAGAAAATCTTGTGAGATTTGGGTTAGATTTTTAGTTAAAAAGAATAAAAAAATTAACCTTGTGAGATTTTAATAATATAATTGACTTGGTCAAATTAACACTAAAAAATTAAAAAATAAAATAAACAATAAGGTGATAACTTTATTTTAATAAAAATGATACAATAAACCATGCCCTTCTCCAAATCAATTATGGGTCTATGTGAATGTATGTCTTTAATTATTATTATTATTATTATTTTTATTTCCTTCCTTAGGGCAAGGTGGAGTTCATCGGGAAATGAGACGGCCCACGGTGGCCTAGCAGCCAGCAAGCACATGATGAGTGCAGAGAGAGGCCAAAATTCATCCCCACACCACACTCCATGGTTGCTTGTACCCATCCACACACTGCTTTTCTTGCCACCCAAATAAAAGAAAAAAGCAGTAGCTGCTTTTAAAAATAACTAACCACCACAAGTACAGGCATATAATGCTAATAAGTTATGTTCTTAAATTTATAGCTACCGAGGGAGGACCGTTGTAAATAAAATAACACTGTTTTGGTAAGTTAGCGCATGTAAAAAAAAATAATTGCAAAATAATACATGTAGAAAAATAATTAGAAATTTCTCACAATTAAGAGAGTCGATGAATAACAGTTGTTATTCAGTACTCGCGTTTCACGGATGGTACAAGTAATTCTTTAAATTCCATTTATTTTTGCGTTTTAAAAATATTTTAAAAAAAAATTGAAATTTTTTTTAATTTTTTTTTACTTTAAATTAATATTTTTTTAGTGTTTTCATATATTTTAATGCGATGATATTAAAAATAATTTTTAAAAATTATAAAAAAACATATTATTTTAATATATTTTTAAATAAAAAATATTTTAAACAATAATTATTATCATAATCTAAAACACACGTGTGCATTCAATGTACAGTATGGCCTTGTTTCATTTCGTGTGCCTGTATTTACTGCCTATAATCTGTTCAGTTTCTGGATTCGATTGATTTAAGAGCTTTTCAATCATTCGGGTTTAATGTATAGTCATTTGAGATTAGCCTGAACAACCAGGATTAGTAGCCGTTCAAGCCTGGCTCGAAGGACCAGGGTCTCTTGCCGTTTGGGCCATGCGAGAACGGCTAGAGTAATCTTGTACGTTATCTACTCTCGCTGTAGGCTTGGCAATATATTGTACTCTTGAGCAAAAACAGGACTGCTTCAGCCTGAATTTTTTGAACCATCTAATCAAGAAAGATTGGAACATTTGATTTCATGAAGAGGCCGGCCATGGTCATACATGTGGTAACATGAGAATTGGATGCCAGAGTTGGGGAGATGTGAAAGAAAACTGCTGGGAAAGCTTAAACTGAAGCAGCAAACTTTTGATTTTGTATTTTTTTGACCTGATCAAAACTATTTTACCACTCATCATAATCTTTCATCCTTTTTTTCTGCATCCTTTCCTACTACCAAATTCACCTTCATTTTCCCTCTCCCAATCAAGATAGTGCCTGAATATCTTATCATCAAAAAGACAAACCATTGAGAAAACATCCACCCCACTTAAGAATAGAGTGGTAGATGGGTCCTTATATTTGTGAGAGGGAGGGAGCAAAATAAAAATAAAAATGAAGCTTCATTTAATACCACCATGAAAGCCAATCCTGGAATCGACATAGACAAATACATCATTTGATCGCTGTCTTGACTGCTAATATTGAGATTTTGAGCGACAAGTTGAACAAAATCATCAAGAAGATTTGGCTACTACTTGTGTTTCATGCACTCATCGAGTCATCTGATACACGTTAAGCAAATTGCACAATCAATAATCTT
>Ga0307509_10007606_pt1 | contig 14099 bp, 15 predicted proteins | sample 10_EM_MG_FD_202245 | JGI IMG/M metagenome (GOLD analysis project Ga0307509, IMG submission 202245) | Populus trichocarpa ectomycorrhiza microbial communities from riparian zone in the Pacific Northwest, United States - 10_EM | ecosystem: Host-associated > Plants > Roots > Unclassified | place... | reverse complement strand
ATGTTTTTGAGGAATCCTGAGAAGGTGGAATCTGGGAGGCGAATATTTGCAGCGTTACGCACCCCCTTGGTGGTAATCAGTGGGAAATTTCCACTAGGAGAACAAGCAAAAAAGGCTGCCTCCATGAGACTCGAAACGTCGGGCGATGGTGTAGATGTGTAGAACATGAAGAATTTGAGTGCATGTAATACTCGGTTGATGAGGCGCCGTTGCATTTCTTCGCTCATAGGGGTGTCTCCTGAACTTGCTATTTCCCAATGCTGTCGAACGGTTGATAGCTCGAATTCATAGGCGGCTCTTGATAATAGGCCACCAACATATAGGAGCTCTTTGTTCCAGACTATCAAATCTATTAAGGCGAAGAATAACAATTTTGATTTCAATGGCTTACTAGCAACATTGCGATCCCTAATCCAATCTTGGGTGAGCTGTAATACTTTTGTTTTGATATTAAGACCCACATGAAGTCAATCGATTCGCGTTCAACTGTAGGGATGAAACGTGCAGCAACGTGGCCGCCCACTCCTGTACTTTGAGCTGTACTATGACCCTATCGTGAAAGGTAGTTTATTGGAACAGGTGGTCCTGCCAGTGAAGGGGTACTTACAATGAAAACTCGAGCAGCCCCAACTCTTAACAAGTTTAGGTGAGTTCATGAGAGAAAGAAGAGGCCTACCCATCAAGATCCGCTCTTAAACCTTGGAATATGCTCCCTGTTGCCTCTGGTTGTTTGGCATCTTCCTCAAGGCTAGCATCATACTCGTCTTTTGCCGTCTGGAAATAAGATATCAAGCCACAAAGAATGCAATTAAATAAAAGAGGCTGACATAAATAAGTTCGAACTTCATTTTGGTTGGAGGGTTCTTCTTTGTCGAACGCTGGATTTCGGATGATAGTTTCTTGTCTAATCGCACTTGGATAGAAGCAGAATATATCGACAGGGAAACGTTAGTCTCGTTGATGGCTAGGTGTTCAATGGGTTTGGGTGGCATGAGGGGTGGAACTGGTGTTATAGCACGCTGAGGGGTGGAAGATCCAGATAGGGAGGAAAAAATTGAAGAGAAGAAGCCTCCACCCAAGGTTGGAGGTTTATTGACCGTCGTGGACTTGAGTGGGTTAATGCGTTTCTTTTCTGTGCCAGAAGTATAAATCCATTTCATCACTTGGGCTTGGATACAGAGAGCTGTATAAAGAGTAAGTGACAAGGGCTTCAGAATTAAATTTAAACGCATACGTGTAGATTGTATGTTATTCACGGTCATAATTCCTGATGGTGAACGATTATTAAGCCCTTTGGGTATTCCCAGATCTCGAGGTATCCCCGCAGCCTTATGTAACCTGACAAGGCGTTTGTCATCGAAATAAACGTTGACTTCGCAAAGGTGGCTCATGAATGTCAAGGAGGATGCAAGAAAGCGTGTAAAGTCGAATGCAACTGGAATCGGCGAGGGTTCTCTCAGCGCCATTGTAAAGCTCGTCCAAGTTTTAGACTGTGAGTCTTCCTCAGATTCAGGTAGGTGCCCTCTTCTCGCGAAAAGCTTGATCGAAACACTCTGAGAAAGATATCCATCAAACAAAGGGCAGTGGAAAAGTACCTGGTCTTTCTTGTCTTTCCAATAAAAGCCCATCCATTGCCCTTCCCGCTGGTTAGACATCTTGCAAGAAAAGGTAACGGAAATACATACCCCCCGACGTCACAAATGGTTCTTCCGTAACTGAGAACAAGCTGTAAAACCCTGCAATATATTTAATACAATAACCCGCGCGACTTCCATGCAATACGCACCAACTCCGAAGGCTCCAATCTTCTCTTCATCCGGGTTACCCTCAGCTGCAGGATGTGAGTGCAAGTCTTGAAAATAAAATGTTTATAGCCGACCGATCTTCTTTAGCCTGCTCCAATCTTCATCTCTAAATACCATTCCATTGTTTTTGAACGTCCATTGGTGCACCTGTGAAATCATGGTAGTCATTGGCCGAACATCAAAGTGAATCATAACTTACGTGTGTTGTCCTTAGATCTGGTAATTGTGCCTCCAAAATAGGAGACACGACTGAATCGCCAATATCTGCATCTCCAGTCTTCGTTGCCAAAAACGCTTGCGTTTCAAATCTAATTTCTACAGCTTCGGACCGCGCGTCGTCCGAGTTCTGCAGGAGCTCGCGAAATACTGTAAATTCACCAGAGTAGCGTGCCAGAACTTTATCGATGAGCGCTCGCTGGTTGACCTCGACTGTTTCATCATGTCCACTTTCCCACTAAACAGCGGCAATGAAAGGCCTCAGTTTCGCCGAGCCAGTAATTGAAATAACTTACTAATTTATCTCTTGAAACTACCATGTGGCACGCTCGGCGTTGTGAAGAAGACGCTAGAGAAATATCGAGAAGTGTGGGGCAGAGAAGTGGAAGAGGAATTGAGCGATCGTTAGGTATGTGGAAGCGATGATGTGGACGTCAACCGACTTCAAGTTACCGTAATTAACGGGCATAAACCCTAACCTGAAAATTGATGGTTCTATTTCCACAATGTCGTTATATTTTGGGTGTCATTCCAGTAATATAATGTATGAGAACAAGGAAGTGATATGGATACGAAAAAATAAATGACGTAGGCAAACCAGATTTGACGAAAGCCCAAGAAATATTCTCACCTCAACAACACGGGCGGAGAAGTGAGAATCAGATGGTATTAGAAAGGTATAGTAAGAAAAACTTCCATGGTCCATCGTAAATGTGTGGAGTGCAAAGCTACTGTACGTGAGTGACATTGGGGGTATAGCGAATGGGTGCGGTATCGAGCGGTGGCCACTGATGGGATGAAAAGAGAAAATGAAAAAAGTATGGAAATTCACTTTTCAAAACTTCGCTGCAGGGTCTAATGGTCCGAGGGGCCCATATCGCTCTGTCGGGGTAGGACGAGCGACATTTGTGCTTCCTGATCGTGGGGGTTCTCGTCGAGAAATTATCGAGTCGGCTGGGAGACCAATATTAGGAGACGTTGGAGACAAGGTATTATGGAGGGCAGGAACGTTATTCAACACTCCTGGTGAACTTGATCTTGTCAGCGGTGAATAACCATTTCCACTCTGTGCGAGTTGCGTCGTGGAGTCCGTTAGCTGATATCGAGGAACGTAGGTGCTGTTCGGTGGTGTCGGTCGGTCATCGAAGCCCATTTCCAGCATGGCTTCCAACTCGGCACCATCCACGGTTTTTGCTGTCTGTAACGCTTCGCTTTGGTTATTGATGAGGCCTACAGGCGGCGGTGGGAACTGAGCATTATGTTCATTGTAACCACCGATCTGAGTGCCCCAGTGATCGTCATCTGAAGAGTTTAGTGACAGGGTGTCTGAGCCATCATACTGACTGCGCGTGTCTGGGGCGGCAAGGAAATCACGTTCACCAGCGATGTAACCCGTGGGATGCGCGCGTTCGAATTCCTTGCGGCGTCGTTCTTCACGCTTTAACTTCCGTAGTCTCGACCGTTCCCAGTCTTCCCAGCGTCGCATTGGAACAGCGGGGACATTGTCTGATGGACCGCCTGCTCCATGACCTTCCCCCTTGCCTTCTCCTTCAACCTTTCTGTACAGGAAAGGTAAGCAAACAGGTAGAGGAGCAAACTATGAAATTGAACATACCTTGTCTCGCCCCATGAGAAGTCATCAAAATGCCAGAAAGCATAAAGAGGAAGAATGAAATTCCATACAGGCAACGCAATGAGATATATCAACATCCAAAACACATACACTACCTTTCTTGTAGTGATAAGAATCAGGACAGCAGGAAGGCCCAATACTGCCGTAAGCAACATTAGCGGGATGGCTTCCTCGAATGTTTTGGGTGGGCTCAACGCCATTCCAACGATTAGGGTGTAGGTCAAGGCGATAGCGATGGGTAGCACAACAGTGCCAAGAAGATCCATGAAAACGACGAATTGCATGCTGAAGCAGAACGTCCCGCATAAATTGCGAACAAGGACCAGTTCCATGAGGTTGTGAATTGTCGAGTTGATCCAGCGACGCCGTTGCGATAGAAGAATCTTGAATGTATCCGGTACAACCGTTCGACATCTGGCCTGAGGAAGGAACATCATCTTGCGGTTCGGGAAAGTTCTGAGCAGAATTGTCGTCAGGAAGCGATCCTCTCCAAGCAGGAGAAGATTCTTTTGGTGGAGAGTGGTGACTTCACTCTGGCTATACTCTTTAACGATTTCTGGTTTGATAATTAGAGGTACCCAATCGTCTCCAGTGGTCTTGCGTGCTTTCAGTCGGAACATGGAGAAACAACCTGGAAGACATGATACACCTCCGAAGACTGATTCAAAAGCCTTTGCCAGGTGATGGGAGATGAAGTACTCGAAGACTTGGATCGCCGTCACCCACGAGTCGCGTTTATTCGCTATCCGCGTTTCGCCACAGACGCCCATAATCATTTGGTCATGGTGCATGCAATTTACCAAATGCTTTAGTGATGACGGGAATACCTTGGTGTCGGCGTCGACCTGAAAAAAGAAATCAGCAACGTATTTGGATGATTGAGTGAACGCCGCACCATGAGACAAACTTCGAAAAAATCTGGTGTAACACCCATAAGGATATGGACTTTCCGGAAAAGGTCGAAGTCGAGAGGCGACATGCGATCATTGTAAGTTACGCGAGAGAAAAAGTTCATCAGAATGAGTTGGCTGTCGCGCTTCCCGCGATTGCCTGGTTTCTTGTCAGAAACAGACTCTGCATCGGTACCACATTTAACGACAATGACTGTGGGTGTCCGACGACCCGCCACGGCTGAGAGTACGGTGAGTACGATTTACAAGTTGTAGGTGGGCAAAGAACTCACTATAATGGCCAGCATACACCATCGCTCGGTTTTGGGCCTTCGCACCTGATCCCACGGCTGCGTAGCTCATTGGGATCGGATTTCCGAAGCGCGGATCGGCTTCTAGTAACCCCACACAAATATCAGGGGTGCTCTTCTTCTCACCTGCACCAGTGATCATTCCGTCAGCCACGATGAACAACAGTTTCCGTGCATCGGAATACGTTGTGGTTGATATCGAGTCCAGGGTTGTTCTCAGCGATTCTTCGCCTTCCGAATAACAGGTGACCAAACAGACCGCGAATAACTCGGCACCGATCTGAGTAAGGCTCATGATGGGTGCTATCCCAGTTTCGGAATTGATGAGGGTTGTACTGGATGAGGATGCTATCGGACGGCCGACTTTGCTGGGTTTGTTGAGTTTCTTCTGCATGCCACCAGCCCAGGGTGCGGTTCCATTTTTGTTGTCAACGGATATGTTTGCACCCTCTGGCATGACGGCCGGACTAATAGCAGAGCGATTAAACTCTTGACTGTTGGGTGGGCCAGCAAGGCGCTCAGAGAGGAACCAATTGAAAACACAAGCCATGACGAAACGGACAAGGACGAGAGAGAGAATGGTAACCAAACCAGCGTAAAGCAAGAGACTAGATACAAAGCAACCAGGGGTAACCTTGTCGATGTTACCGGCATAATATCGCTCTTTGATGCATGGTAGAGCAGACTTGAGGTCGGCACGATTATAGAATAGGCGCGTGGCATCTTTGCCGCTGCCGCTCGTATGGGAAGTCATGATCGTACGAATGGCAAAATCAACATTGTCTGCCGGGATGGGGTTCTTATGGAGGGTGAGATAAGGAGTGAGGTTGATGACGGCGCCATCGAGGACGAAGTAGTTGGGCATTTCAGCGACTTGCTCCCAGGAGTAGCCTGCAAGGAAATTGGTCTTGATTAAAGAAAGGGTAGAAAAGGTGGCAGTTGAATTAAGGGGACCGAGGGGACACTGGGTGACGGTGGAACATGGTGGATCACGGGCGACGCGAAAGTTGATGGGAGTACAAGCCTTGAATTGGGAGGCGTCTCGCTGGAAGAGTTGAGTGATATCTGAACCTGGGACTTTTGCCAGATTACCAAAATTGACATCGGCGGTTGATTTGGCATTTGTCGAGTTGTAAATGATACCCTGTACGCCCAAGGTGCCAGCGACGGAGCCCACACGCATGAAGCTATTGTCGGAAGTGATATTTTGTGGACAGAGGACCTTCTGGAGACCGACGGTAACGAAACCAACGGCACAACAGAGGACAGCTATGATGAAGCAGAGAGCGACCTTTTCTCTCCATGCCTGGCGCACGGCCTTGTCCTTGAGACCACCGAGGGAGCTGAGAAGAAAGTCGGGTGCCCAGACGGTGACGATACGGGAGAAAATGCGCCAGGAAGTGGAACCATTGTAGTCGTCCTGGGGGGAAGGAGATTGATGACCTGGTGAAGAGGTAAGGAGATGGGGGGGATTGATAAGGGGGACTGGAGCGACACCACGCTCTGGCTTTGTGAGGGTCTTTGCTCTGCGGATAGTTGCGCCTGAGGGAGGGGGCTGTCGTGTTGTTGGAATTGGGACGTCGGTAAAATCATAGTTGGTCTGAAAACGAAGGGCCATGGGGGTGGAAAGGACCGTGAAGAAACCAGCCTGTGGGGAACAAACGAGAGAGAGAATAGCAACACGTGCTGAGTTGACAACAGACCTCTGCTACTTATGAACCACCCACAACTCGCCCTTCTAGCTTCCCAGCACCATGCTAGCGACTACAACCGTGCAAAATTCGGTGGCCATGGTGCATTCCCTGTTATTTAAATAAATAGTTCTCTAATCCGTTCAACAGGTTGTCCCGTTCTCTATCAACCCCTGTCACTCCATCTCCCAGATCATTTCAACCATCTACGCTCCCGACAGTTGCTCAATGCTCAGCACCCCTCCTGGTGGCCAGCCCTCCCCTCTCCTCCCCTCAACCTCCAGGACGAGATTATGGCTGCCATAACAGAGCCGCTCCTCCTCGCCCCAAAACCTTCTCTCAAAAACTCTATATCCCATCCAATCAAGTACGCACCAAGTCACCTTTTACTGACCTGACTATTTAATCCTACCTAGCATTTCCTTCATGATACCCCCTGATCTTGTAGCCCTTATATCATCCCATGCCCTCCTTTCCTCCCCCTTCTCTCCTACCCTATTGGAAATCCCTTCGTCCTTCAACTTGCACCGCCTGTCCAACTTGCGCGATGCTCGACTGCAGAACCCTCCCCCCACTTCACCCACCTTTACGATCCAGCCCTCCAATCATTTCCCCACACGATCAGATATAACTGATGCTTTGCATGCAGCAATGAACAGTGCCTCCATAAATACCTCCGAGGAAAATAAAGTTGTCGACCGACTCAGAAATAGCTTTCTGAGTCGCTTTACTCCCGAAACAAGCGTGTCGTTTGCTTTCCAATCTGCCATGGTTTCCCATCTTCCTCGGTACCCTGAACATACCGTAGAACCTGCACAATCATCCCCTCAAGTTGCCTTGCCTTTCTGGACACCAGAATCTCCTACTATTATTCCATTTTATTCCCCTCCTCCGTTCACAATTGGAAATCTCTTCCTTTCTTCCTGTCCAGGCAAGAAGGGTGTGTGAATATCTTTTCCAGCTCTGTCTCTCATAACCTTCATCGTAAACAGTTAGATTGAATGGTCCTGTCAAGGGTCGCAGTGGAGTGTGCCGGGATCTTGAAACTGACATGAAAAGAATGAAAGAATTGGGTGTTGGTTGCATAGTTTGGTATGAACGTTCACTCTTCCTCGTACTTCTTTGCCAATAAACAGCATAGCTGCTTGGACGACGCCGAACTCGAATTTCTGGGAGCACCTTGGCCAGAATATGAACAATCTGCAAAGAAAATCGGTGTCGACATCCTCCGGCAAGTGAAACTCTCCACTAAAATAAATTCCCTCTTTGTTCACACTCCACAGAGTCCCGATCCCAGAGGGCTTGCCACCCTTATCGCCAGCATGTCTCGATGCCCATCTCCTTGATCTTATCAATCATTATTCTTTGAGAGGCATCCCTATCCTCGTCCATTGTCGTGGTGGGGTTGGCCGAGCAGGGGTAATTGCATGCTGCTGGATGATCCGACTAGGGCTTTGTGGTTGGTTCGACCAAGGAATGCCAACCTCTTCGAATCTCACAACTCGAGACAAAGCCCCGGACCAAGACACCATTGCATTTGTCGAGAAAGTGATCGCCCTCGTCAGAAGACGGCGAAGCATGAAGGCTATTGAAACTTATGAACAGGTCGAATTCCTAGTTGACTACGTTGACCACCTTCGCCGTGGCTCATCACCGACTCTTCTTGATCAATGCACATGTTCACTCTAACTTCAAATTTTGTTTTATCTCTCTTGCTCAACCTGAGGATACCCCCGGATCTGTATTAAATAAATATACTTATAGTTATTGGTATGTCATTTCGTCGAGATTCACCTTCCTACCATTATTATTGTTTATCGTGTACGTACCTGTTTCGACCATTAGCTACTCAGGGACCATCGAAATAGCGGTCTCGCTGCTTAGCTTGAGGACTTTTGTAAAATATGAATCAAGAAACAATCAAGGTGATTGACATGTTAATGTAATAGATAAGTCTCACTTATTAAAATAAGTCTCAAGTAAGTACTTGGAAAATAGAATCTGGATCCATCTTACATAAAGGGAGTCTCCTCAGCATACTTAATACACCCGCAACCCCACGACCCTTCAAATATACTAAATTGATCACGAAAGGTCCTCAAGTTTCTCATCAAGTCAACGCCGATTTAGCGACATGTCCTTCGCAAAAACCCATCTCAAGGCCGCTCGAGACAGCCTCTCGAGAAAGGATTATCAAACTGCGAAAACTGAATCAGCCCTCGTCTTGGATTTTGAACCAGAAAACTACAACGCGTGAGTCCTTATATGCGATTATCTAAAGTGTGGCACCAGATTTTTTGAGGCTCATCGTTTCCCTAGGCATGTATTCCTTGCTCTGGCACTACTGGAGTTGGCAGAATTCGATAAAAGCGAGCAAGTAATCTCCGTAGCATTGGTTGGATTTGATTTGGGCATTAACGAATCACTAGACATATCGCAAGGCCATCGAGCTGAGTCCAAACCAGCCACTTGCATATCAGGTAGGTGACCCTTCCATAATGTTGGAATGATCTACCATTTTCTGGCTTGGGTGTCAGGGTCTTTGCAGTTTTTATGAACGAAAGAAAGAACTGGGAAAACAAGCAAATGCGCTCGCAAGCCTGATGCAACTCTTCAATAAATTGTGAGCCGTCCCATGGGTCAAATACACATATTCTTGATTTTGAAATCGTACTCAGAAAAGATGCCGTAAAATGCGCAGAAACTTTGCAGAAGCTCGTAACCCTTCACCGCAAGCATGGCACCCCCCAAGAGGTAAACTATTACTTTCATGTTGAAAAAAGTTATTCATAATATCGTCTTCTTAGCTGATAGAGAGCCTTTCTTATTATCTACCTGAATCGCCCGTATACTCTGTCCTATGCACACTACCTCAACCCGATCCCACCAATCCGACGGGCACGACGACCTTGGCATCTCAGGATGCCATCCATAATGGGTTCCGGTTACTAGAAGAAATCACCTCGTTAACGGAAGCTCTGGAAGAAGATACGTTCAAGCGAGAGGTTGAGAAACGCAGGATGCGTCTCGGTGCTCCGAGCACCGAGCAAATAAGAAAGGAGCTATTTATCGAAATATTTAGCAAGTCACAGGTCCGTACCTCACGCCCTCATTCTTCGAGATAATTCAAGAATTGGACACCTGCAGCTGCCATCTCTTTATGAATCCATCCTCAACCACCCGAGTACTTCCGACGAGCTTCGCCGGGCCATAGAATCCAAGCAGCTTCGAAATAAACATAAATACCTACATTCGATACCACCTACCAAGGAGCATCTCCCTCTGAAGCAGCGGATATCCTCGGAGTTGGATGACCTTGTGGATGGAATAATCCTTCTCCATAAAGAAGATGAACTGGGCTGGAGCGTCTTTTTTGAATCCAGAGACTGCGAAGATATGAGTCAGTGACAAATTATACCTTTATTCCATTGAATCCTATTTCCTGATTTTTTTTTGTTGAAGGCGGATATGATCGTGGACATGTGCGAGATTATATTAGGTTATTCCCAGATTCAGCCTTGGCTTTGCTTTTCAAGGGCTATTTCTTATATACACGCGAGCCATTATTAGAAGATTCGGATGACAATCCTGATGCTGCAAATGATGAGGATCCTATGGACATTATTCTGGTATACACCACAGGTGTTCATGCCTCTTTCGAGTACTGACAATTGACCATAGAATGCATCTGCTTCGCTGACCGATACCATCCTCGCTAATCGGATACTGAGCGAAATTTACCTCAGTGAAGGAGACTACGACAACGCGATCAAGACTTCGAAACAGGGGTTGCAACATCTGAGCCAGCTGGAATCGGCCACAGGAAAAACAATATCTCAGTAAGTTGATCAAGTTCTATGGAGCTGATCCTAACTTCCGGACTAGGACTCGTACGGGACTTCAAGTCATTCTAGCATCGTCACTCGTCCATTTCTTCCCTCCCAAGCATCATCCAGAATCAACTCGTATTATCGACGAAATCCTCCAGCGATCGCCCAAAAATACAGAGGCGCTGATGGGCCGTGGGTTTATTCTCCAGGCAACATCTAAATGGGAAGAAGCTGCGAGTGTATTCGAAGAAGTTTCAACTCTTCTTCCTAATGATGTGGACGTGGGTCTCCGCGCCAGAGAAGAGCATGCATGGTGTCGGCGCCAGCTAGGTCTATTCGAAGAATGTTTGGCCGAGCTCCAGCTTGTTCTGGGTAACTTAAATGATTCTGGTGGGGAGGAACTCAATCATGATCGTGCGCGGTGTCTCTGGAGGATCGGAAAATGCTGTCTAGAAATTGGCGGTATGTTTCCTTTCAATCATCCAAACCTCCGGTTACATAGTCAAACCCTGCAGGCCCGAGCATTGAATCGGCTTTTGAACATTTTATCAACGCTCTCAAAAAGGATTCCGAATTTGCACCCGCTTTCACTTCTTTGGGTATATATTATCTGGAGAATGCCATTCCTCCCGATCCCATCCGATCTTCGAAATGTTTCCAAAAGGCCTTTGAGTTAGATGCTCGGGAGACAGTCGCTGCGCGCAGGCTAGCGGAAGGGTTTGCCAACGACAGAGAATGGGATTTAGTCGAGGTTGTTGCACAGAGAACAATCGATGGCGAAGGTGGACTCAATGCCGGGATGGACAAAGCGGAACTTGATGCGACTAGTAGGTATCTTCCTACCAATTCTTGGGCCTGGAAGGCAATTGGAGTCGTAAAGTCCGTAAGTCCTTTCAAACACTCACCATAGAAAATCTAATCCACTTCTCACTAGCACTACAAAGACTATCCAGCGGCTATCCAAGCATTCCAAATATCGCTGAGGGTTGAACCAGATGATCAAAGTCTTTGGGTCCGTTTAGGAGAGGCGTACAACAAAGCTGGAAGACATGTTGCGGCCTTGAAATCGCTTGGTCATGGGCTTGAAATGAAGCCTGACGATTGGCTGTGCTCTTACTTCATTGCAGATGTTAAGCGGGGCATGGGTCTTTTTGAAGAGGCGATCATCATCCTAGACGCCCTCCGTGAAACGCAACCCAACGAAGCGGGGATTCTCGCACTACTCGGCCAGACCCATTTAGATCTTGCTCTCTCACAAATCGCTGATGGATTCCAGGTTCGCGCGGAAGAGTCGTTTGTGAACGCAATTCAAGTAGCACTTCACATGATTGAGCATACTGCGGGTTTCCGTACCATCGCATGGAAAATTGTCGGGGACTCAGCGTTCCAGCTCTCTTGGTTCTCCGAGTTCGTAAATGGGGAGAATATCGGACACACTCTGCGGACCATTTCTTTCCCACATTTCCAGGATACAGCAGAAGACGTTATCAAAATTGTACCGACCCCCAAGTTCCAGAAAGAGGCCCCTTTGACTTCTCTCGAGATTATAGTTGTGGCGATATACTCATGTCTCGCCCAGATCGCACTCTATTCTCTCACTCAGACCACAAATTCTGGAGCTTGGTATGATCTGAGTGTGGCTCTACAGTCTTGGGTCAAGAAGGCACCCCCATCAACAGATGTTTCTTCTGCAAAAGAAAAAGTCATTGAATATTTGAAGAAGGCCCTGCAACTCGACCCAGCCAGCGATATCTATTGGGTTGGACTGGGAGATGCCTACTTCCTACCGCACGCAAAAGCGGCTCAACATGCATACATCAAGGCGTTGGAACTTGATTCAAAGAACCCATCGACCTGGGTCAAGCTTGGTCTACTGTACCTTTATCACGGCGATGTCGAACTCGCAAATGAGGCAATGTATCGTGCCCAGGTGCTTGATCCTGATAACACTCTAGCCTGGGTGGGCCAATTCTTGATTGCCACGAGGAACGGAGACACCCCGAGTGCATCCCTGCTACTCGAGCATGCGGTTAGCCTGCCTACACCGGTTGTAAGTCGTTATTATCCAAGGATTCGTTTGAGGCTCATTTTTTTTCTCAGCCCGAGGCAGATTATGAGTTTGCCATTCGGGTCTTTGCTTCAACGAAACAGATTCAGCGGTCAAATATTGTTCATGACAGGCTGTTGCCCGCTTTCTTCTTGCTAAATAGGTACAAACTGCGCCTACCAAACGATACTTCAGGCTTGCATTTGCTGGCCCTGGTATGTGAACGACTCGGTCATCTGTCTTTAGGAGCAGAGGTTGTAGAACGATCGATTAGGATCCTCGAATCCGCGTACGAGGAAACCGAAGATCCAGAAGTGGAGAAGAAGTACACGATTGCCAATGTTACACTCGGCCGTTTAAAATTGTCGCAAGGCGAATATTCAGATAGCATCACGTTATTCGAGAATGCTATGGGACTCCTGGCGGAAAAGGATGCAGAAGACAAAGCCACACGAGCACTGAAAGTCCAGGCCCATTTGGGACTGGGGTTGGCACACTTCTTCCAAGGTAATCTGGAGGCAGCCTTAGGTCTTTTGGAAGATGGTTTTGGTTATGCTGGCGAAGACCTCTTACTACGCGGACATATCACGATCGTACTCGCCCAAACCTTGTGGGCAATAGGCACAGAAGAGGCTCGTGAAACAGCAAAGTCCCGACTCCTGGAATGGTGGGGTGGATCATAAAAATAAATTATACCATTACTAACTAGGTTCCAAATTTTTTTTTTGTAGCATCGCGTCTGACCCGGAAAATCTCACGGCCATCAATACACTTGCAGGAATGGGTATTTTGACCAATGACGACGGCTTAGTCGATGCCGCACTCTCAGAAATCCTTGCTCTTCCAATCGAGCAAAAGAACAGACTGGACCCAGAGCGCCACGTGGATTATCTGCTGATTCAGCATCACCTCGCTCAGGTACATATCGTCACTCGTGCGCCTTCATTCTTGCTCTTTTGAGGGCCCTTTCCAGAAGGGCGATTCTTTTTCCTTGTGATTTACGCTGATATTATTTTTCGCGTACAGGGGGACGTGAAGCAAGCGATATCCGTCGCGCAGCATTCGGTTTACGCAGATCCTTCAAGCCTGCGCCCGCGGAACCGGCTGGCATCTCTGAACGTGCAACAGGGGCAGAACAATGAAGCCTTTGCACTTTTGGCGAATAAAGCTTTTGCAGCGAGTAAATTTGAGATCGATGCCGAGGGGGCCACTACCGCATTCAGCATTCAAGCTGTGGCCCAGGCAGCTTCTTCGCCCTCGCTTGGGGACAACAATACGCATGTGGGAAATGGCTTGCTGCACGGTGCATTGCGCAGTGCTCAGCGCGCGATCATGATGCGCCCCTCAGAGATTAAAGGTTGGCAGGCGCTTGCGTTCGTGCGTTCCCGCATGTCTTGAACGATACACTGCAAAATAAATAGAGGTGAACGGACCCAAAAGACAAGAAAAGTGTTGTGTGTAATAGGTAATATATATATTAATCTATTCGGGGGGAGGGTAGGGTTTGTAATGCAAATGTACTCCTCTACAGATATGGGTCCTCAACAATGTGCGATGACAAGCGAAAGGCGACGTGCAAGAGCATCATCACTGGGGTTTGTGCTGAGATTCTTGACAGCATCTAGCCACCACGACAAATGGCTTTGGAGGTCCTTTGGCTGCAAGCCATGGCTTAG
>Ga0307509_10007605_pt1 | contig 14100 bp, 14 predicted proteins | sample 10_EM_MG_FD_202245 | JGI IMG/M metagenome (GOLD analysis project Ga0307509, IMG submission 202245) | Populus trichocarpa ectomycorrhiza microbial communities from riparian zone in the Pacific Northwest, United States - 10_EM | ecosystem: Host-associated > Plants > Roots > Unclassified | place... | reverse complement strand
GCAAGATCAATCCGCTGCGCGCCACCTACGCGGTGGCCACCAAGGCGCGCGAGCGCGGTGCGCGCTTCGCGCGCGGTTGCAATGTCGAGCGCATCGAGCGCCACGCCGGCAACGCGGCGGGCTTCACGGTGCACACCTCGCGCGGGCCCGTTCGCGCCGGCCGCATCGTGAATGCCAGCGGCGCCTGGTCCGGCCTGGTCGGCGACATGCTCGGCGTGAAGATCCCCGTCAAGGGCGCGCCACTGCAGATGATCGTGACCGAAGCCGCGCCGCCGCTGGTCAGCCACCTGATTGCCCACGCGGACCGGCACCTCAGCATGAAGCAGGCGGCCAGCGGCGGCCTGATCATCGGCGGCGGCTGGACGGCGGCCTTCGACGAAGGCATGCGCCTGAATCGCGCCGAGCGCGCCAGCATTGAAGGCAACCTGTGGGTGGCGAATCGCGTGCTGCCGGCTGTGGGCGGCCTGCACGTCGTCCGATGCTGGGCCGGCATGAACGTCAACATCGATGGCGCGCCCATCCTCGGCGAGGTACCCGGCGTGCCCGGCTTCTTCAACGCCGTCACCTCCAACGGCTACACGCTGGCACCCATCGTCGCCAGCCTGGTGACCGACCTGCTGGTGCGCGGGCGCACCGGGATCGACATCGCGCCCTTCCGCATCGAGCGCTTCGGCTGATTCACGACCTTCCTCAACTTTCCAGTTTCCTGTATGAACACCCAAGACAAGACCTCTGCCAAGGCCGCGATGCGCGGCTTCATCGACGCGCATTTCGACGAGCAGGTGGGCGTGCTCGCCAAGCTCGTGCAATGCCCTTCCGACAACCCGAACCGGTCGATGCCTTCGTCGCGCCTTGGCAAGCTGGCAGGCGCCGACCGTCTGAAAATGAATTGCCAGCCCGGCGCCTGACTCTCTTTCCCCTTACCAAAGTCCTAACTGACATGACACGAATTCGCATCACCGCCGCCGGTCACACCTTCATCGCGGAGACCCACCCCGACGCACCGCGAACGGTGGCCGCCTTCTTGAAGCTGCTGCCTTACCGGCAACCCCTGATCCACGTGCGCTGGAGCGGCGAGGGCTGCTGGGTTCCGCTGGGCGAGTCCCAATTCGAAGACGACGCAGGGCGCCTCGGCTTCGAGAACCACACCAGCCATCCGTCGGTTGGCGACATTCTTTTCTACCCGGGCGGCTACAGCGAGACCGAGATCATCCTGGCCTACGGCGCCTGCAGCTTCGCCAGCAAGATGGGGCAACTTGCTGGCAACCACTTCCTGACGATTGTCGAGGGCAAGGAGCACTTGCGGGCTCTCGGGACCAAGGTGCTTTGGCAAGGCGCGCAGGAGGCGCTGTTTGAGCAACTGTAGAGAGCAAGGGTCGGGGATGGCTCAGTCTCAAACGATGTGCATCGGATCAGTGACGATCTGAACGTCCGCTTCTTGAGGGCTTGACCGGCTGGATTGAGTCGCCTGGAGCCCATCGATTTGCGAACTGCGTTGCCACAAAGCCAGCACACAGGTATCGATGCCGGGGATCTGATCGGTTGAATCCGCCAGCGTAGGGGGTCGTTCGCGCTCAGGCCAGGGAGTGACAGGCGAACATCTAGAGACCACAATTTGTCTCGGGGATATGCTCTCCACCTGATTCCAAATCGGCCGCAGAGCACCAAGATAGCAAAAGGTACGTCGAGAAGGATCCCATCATGAGTGACACGCGCATCCTCATCGTGGCGCACCGGACCGCGGCCTCGCCCAAGCTGCTCGCCGCCGTCGCCGCGCGGGCCGCAATCGGGACGTGCAGGTTCACGCTCCTGGTCCCCCGGCCGTATTGGGACCCGGACACCGAGGAGGCGGCCATCACGCTCGAGCTCGCGATCCCGCTGCTCGACGCAGCCGCGGGCTCGCATGTGCAAGGGATCGTCGGGGCCACCGACCCATACGAGGCCGTGCGCCAGACGCTCGAGCGCGAGAAGTATGACGAGGTCATCGTCTCGACGCTGCCAGAGCGGGTCTCCCGGTGGCTGCACCTCGATCTCGCCCACCGAATCGAGCGCTTCGGTGTGCCCGTGAGCGTCGTGACTGCGGAGCAGGCCGAGCGCAACCTCTCGCCCGAACCCGGGTCCGGCTGATCGGACGCCCGCGCGCCGATCCGAACAACGTCCGGGTCTGGGTCAAGTGACGTCGGCGGACCAGCGCTTGTCTTCGCACTTGCTCAACGGCAGCTTTGGGACCAGCAATCCTGAACCTCGAACGGCGGCAGTGGGTCGGCAGTGACCCGTCGCGGCCGACGGAAGCTGTCGCCGGCCAACTCGCCGGATGAACCGCGACCAGGTTGCCGTCTGTTCGTCACCGGCCGGCAGGTCTTGAGGTACACCGGTCGCTCGGCCGCACAGCCAGCGAAAGTCAGGTTGCGGCGCCCGCCGACATTCGCCAGCGAGACCTGACCGACCGCACCCAGTCTGTTCCGAAACTCGGCGCGCCGCCCTGAACGTCGGCAGATGGCCGGGACTACCCGTTCGCGACGCTGGCCAGACAGCTGACGCTGAGAAATCTGGCAATCACTCTGAAGGGCCGCTGCCGGCCTTCACCTCGAACTCAATGTCCCGGCCACTTCCGGTCGCTCGCCCATCAAGAAAATCGTGTCGCCAACGACCGGTTCCAAAGTACAGCTGACGTAGCTCGGCGACCGAGCACGTCGACGACTTCTCCGAAGCTGTTGTTCATCGCCTTGCGATGCCAGCCGGCATCAAGGGCCGACCGTTATGCCTGCTGGTCAAGTGATCGGACTGGCGCTGTCGACCCGTTGCGGTCCCTCGCGCTCTAGAGCTCGGCGCCCTGAAGCAGACGTTTGTCGCTGCCACTCCCGCACACGGCAACCCTGAAGGCGTTTATGAGAGTTCGAGCACACCATGCGATCATCGACATCACAACACGCTTCACGCGGCGCCGGACTTGCGGACGCAGTGGTTCAGCATCACAGCGCTGCCCGCCGCCAGTGTCAGCCCCAGGGCGCCGTGACCGACATTGAGGTAGACGTTGGCATGCCGCCTTGAGCGCCGAACGATGGGGAGCGAGGTCGGTGTTGCGGGTCGCAACCCCGACCAAGGACGGCCGCTCGCCCGAACATCGATGGAGCCGGTGTACAGGTCCGTGACGGCCGATCGTATCTGCTCGATCCGGTCGGATGCCACGTCGAGGCCGTGGCCGGAGATCTCCGCCATCGCAGCCACGCGAAGCTCGCCAGCCAATGGCGCAAAGACGGTCTTGCGTCCGAGGTCGGTGACGCTGACCTTGGGGGCGTGGGCTGCGTCGCCGATCGGCAGCGTCAGGCTGTAGCCCTTGATGGGATAGATCGGCAAATACTCACCGAAGAGGCGCGCCAGTCGTGCGGATTGGCTGCCGGCCGCCAGCACCACAGCATCGCAGGCCAACTCGCCCCCCGACGTCAGCAAGGCATGTACGCCGCGCCGCCCAAATGCGAAGCCGGTGACGCGGGTCCCGAAGCGGGTCTCGCCTCTGCGCGAGCGCAGGCGATCGACCAGCACGCGGCACATCGCGTGCGCGTCGGCCACGCATTCGCCCGGCGTCCAGATGCCGCCGACATAGGCGTTCGGTGCGCGTCGAACGGCGCCCAGCAACGCCGGCTCCTTCTCCAGGCATTGCTCGACGCTCAGCGCCTGCTGCTCGCAGCCCAGCGTCGCCTGGAAGGCCATCTGCCGGACTTGGCGCTGCAGCGTCGCGTCGTCGGGGCACAGCACCAGCTTGCCGTTGCGTTCGAACGAGATCGGCCAGGCACCGTCGAGCATCCAGTCGGCCAGCGTGTCGCGGCTCAGAATGGACAGCTCGAGCAGTTGGCGGGTGGCCACGCGGACCTGCGCGGCGCGACACGCCACCAGGAATTGCAGGCCCCAGACGTATTGGCGCCAGTCCAGCGTCGGGCGGAAGCGCACCGGCGAGTCGCGCTCCAGCAGCATCTTCGGCAGTGCGCGCAGCGTTGCCGGTGTCGCCAGCGGCTCGACATAGCTGTAGCTGAGCTGACCGCCGTTCGCGAAGCTGCAGCCCTCGCCGGGCCCGGTCGCCGCATCGAGCAACAGGACCTCGTGGCCCTCGCGAGCCAGCTGGTAGGCGCTGGCGCAGCCGACGATGCCGGCACCGATGACGCAGATCGTCATGCTCAGTCCAGCCCCCGCGGGTGAGCCAGGTGCCAGCGCGTGGTCTGTTGATAGGAATGGCCCAGCTGCAAGGCCTGCAGTTCGCCCAGGCCGGGGCCGATCACCTGCACCGACACCGGCATGCCTTGCTGCGTGAAGCCGGCAGGCAGGGCCAGCGAGCACAGATCGAGCAGGTTCACGAAGCGGCCCATCAGCGACAGCGGCGTGAGCATTTCGTCGACCTCGGACACCGGAATCGCCGCGATCGCGTTGGTCGGGAAGATGCAGACGTCCACGTTCATCATCGCCTGCTGCATCGCCGCCTGCGCACGCAAGCGTGCAGCCAGCAGTTGCTGGTAGCGGGCCGCGCTGATGTCGCGGCCGAGCAGGATGCGGCGCCGCACATGCGGATCGAAGCTCAGGTCGTCGCGCTCGAACAGCGCGCCGAGGTTGGCGTAGCCTTCGGCGCTCATCAACTGGCCGGCGATCTGCATCGCCTCGGTCAGCGAGGTCGGCAACGGTTGGCGCATCAGCGTCACGCCGAGGTCCTGGAGGGCCGCCAGCGCCGCGTCATAGACGCCAAGCACTTCGGCATCGACATGCGGCCGCTCTTCGTCCGGCAGCACCCAGGCGCGCGTGCCGGCGACCGGGACCTTTAACGACGGAAGGAGTTGGCGCACCGGCGACGAACGCGATGCCGGGTCGAGCGGATCGGGCCCCGCCATCACATCGAGCAACAGCGCGCAGTCGGCCACGTCGCGCGTGATTGGCCCGACCGTGTCATGCGTCGGGCACAGCTCGACGAGGCCGTGACGGCTCACCGTGCCGTGCGTGGTCTTGAGCCCGACGACGCCGCACAGCCCGGCCGGGATGCGCACCGAGCCCCCCGTGTCGGTGCCGATCGCCGCGCTGGCCATCCCGGCAGCCACGGCCACTGCGGATCCGCTGCTCGAGCCACCGGGCACCCGGTGTGTCGTCAGGTCCCAGGGGTTCCACGGCGTGCCGGTGACGGCGTTCGTGCCCCAGCCGCCGAAGGCGAACTCCACCGTGTGGGTCTTGCCGAGCACCACCGCGCCGGCCTGCCGCAGCCTTTGCACGGCCGTCGCGGTGTCCGCTGCGATGCGGGGCGGCTGGGCCACCGACCCCGCGGATGTCGGCCAGCCCTCGATGTCGAACAAGTCCTTGACCGCCACGGTCACCCCGTGCAGCGGCCCGAGTTTCACGCCGGCCCGCCGCAGTGCATCTAGGCCGTCGGCGGCCGACAGCGCCTGGGCGGCATGCAGGTCGACGTAGGCGTGCAGGTGGGGGTCCAGCCGGGCGATGCGCGACAGGTGCAGTTCGACCAGTTCGCGGCTGCAGATCTCGCCCGCATCGAGCAGGGTCCTCAGGCGTCCGATGGTCGCGAATGCGAGTTCAGGGTCCAGGGTCGTCATGGCGCGGGTCCTTCAGAGCGCAGCGTGGTTCGGGGCGACGGACCGGTTCGCCAGGCCGCTGCGTTCCAGTGCGAGCCAGCCGCAGGCCACATCGGCGAGGCCGATGCCGACCGACTTGAAGACGACGATGTCGTCGTCGCTCTCGCGCCAGGCCGTGCGCCCGGCGTAGAGATCGACCAGGTCGGCGATGCGGTCGCTGTCGAGCGCACCGGAAGACAGGCCCAGCACCACTTCGCCGGCTTCCACCAGGCTCTGCGGCTTCCATTCGACGAGCACGCGCGACGCCCGCTGCAGGGTTGCGTTGTCGAGCTCGGTGCCGTCGGGCAGGCTGGTGCCGGTGGCGATGACCACGGCCCCCGGCTCCAGCCAAGCGCCGTCGAACACCGGGGTCTTGGACCGCGTCGCGGTGAGGATCAGCTGCGCGCCGCGCACGGCCTCTGGTGCCTCGCACAGCGAGACCCGGCAATCGTGCTGCGCGGCGAGTTCGGCACACCAGGCCGGCGACCCCTTGGGGTCCACGACCGCCACCTCGTCGAAGCGCTGCAAGGCCAGCATGGCCTCGGTCTGCGCCCGGCCTTGCAGGCCCGCACCGAACAGCGCCAGCTTGCGCGCCCCCGACCGAAGCGCCTTGCCGGCCACCAGCGAAGCCAGCGCTGAGGTGCGAAGCCGGGTCAGGGTGTTGGCCTCCAGCAGCGCGAGTGGGCGGTTTGCGGCGGTGTCGAACAGCGTGACCAGGAAGCTGAACTGCCCGGCGACGGTCGTGTAGGCCTTCACGCCGGCCACCTGCCGCTGCGGCCACAGCGCGCCCATCGTGCTGAGCTTGACCGCGCCGCAGTCGCGGCGGTGCCGCGCCTGCACCGCCGCGCGGCCGTGGGCCAGGTCGGTGAAGGCCGCATCGAGCGCGGACACACAGCCGGGGACATCCAGCAGCGCGTCGATGCGTGCGTCGTCGAGATAGGGAGGAATGTTCATCATGAGTTCGTGAGGTCGTCGCGCCGGAGTTCGGTGCTTGACGGATTGGCAAGGACCATCGCTCAGGTCGCGGCACCCATCACCCGGCGGCCGCGCGCCAGCCGCGCCTCCAGCCAGCGGGAGAGCATCGACAGCGGGAACGCGATGGCAAAGTAGAAGACGCCCACCAGCAGGAAGATGTGCAGCGGCAGGAAGGACTCGCTGCTGATCGCTCGCGCGGTGAGCATCAGCTCGTCGGTGGCGATCAGCGCGCACAGCGAGCTGTCCTTCAGCAGCGAGACATAGGCGTTGAGCAGCGGCGGCAACATCACGCGCAGGGCTTGCGGCGCGCTCACGTTCACGAAGACCTGCCACGGCGTCATGCCGACGGCCAGGCCCGCCTCGCGCTGGCCCTTGTGCACCGAGCCGAGCCCGCCGCGCAGGATCTCGGCCACGTAGGCCGAGCCTTGCAGACCGAGACCCAACACGCCCGCCCAGAACCCCGACAACGTGACCCCGGCCTGCGGCAGCACGAAGTAGATGGCCAGCAGCAGCGCGAGCAGCGGCACCGAACGGATGAACTGCACATAGACACCGGCGGCGTGCGGGAGCCCGCGGTGGGCACTGCGCTGCGCCCAGGTCAACAGCGAACCGAGCAGCGCCGCCAGCACGAAACCGGCGAGCGACAGTGCCGCCGTCACCAGCGCGGCGCTGCGCAAGCGCCCGCTCCAATCGACCCAGTAGTCGGCGTAGATGGCCAAGAATTCGATCATCGTCCCACTCCCAGCCGGCGCTCGACATTCGCGAAGCCCCAGGTGATCGGCAGCACGATGGCGGCGTAGAGTGCCATCGCGGCCAGGTAGATCAGCGTGGTCTCGAACGTGGACGTCACGAGGTTGCGGGCGTAGAACATGATTTCCGGAACGGCGATGGCCGACGCAATGGAGGTGTCCTTGACCAGTTGGCTGCCGTAGTTGCCCAGCGACGGCAAGGTGACACGCAGCATCTGCGGCAGCAGCACGCAGCGCAGCACCTGCGCCGGCGTGAGGCCGATGGCCAGCGCGGCTTCGCGCTGACCCGTGTGCAAGGACCTCAACCCGGCCGTGAAGATGTCGCACAGCACGGCCGCCCCGACCAGGCCCAGACCCACGCACGCGGCCGTCACCGGCGACAGCCGGATGCCCGCGGAGGCGAGCCCGAAGTACAGGACGAACAAGTGCGCCAGCGCCGGCACGTTGCGCATCCACTCGCTGTAGGCGGCGATGGAGGCCTGCACGAGGCGGTGGTGAATGAAGGTGCGCGCCAGTGCCAGTGCCAGCCCGCACAGCGCCGCGATCAGGAACGCGCCCACGGAGACCTGCAAGGCTGTCAGCGCGCCGACCGACAAGGTCTTGACGATGGCAAGAAAGGTGTTCATCACCGCTTCGCTTCTTCAGCGCGGCGGCGCGGCATGACCGCCGACCTGGCGCAAGAAGGCCTGCGTGCGCGCGGCCTGCGGCCGGTCGATGACCTCGGTCGCCGTGCCCTGCTCGACGATGTGCCCGCCGTCCATGAAGATCACGCGGTCGGCCACTTCGCGGGCGAAGCTGATCTCGTGCGTGACCAGGATCATCGAGCGGCCTTCCTCGGCGAGCTCCTTGATGACGCCCAGCACCTCGCCGACCAGTTCCGGGTCGAGCGCCGAGGTGGGTTCGTCGAACAGCATCACCTTGGGCCGCTGCGCCAGCGCCCGCGCGATCGCGACCCGCTGCTGCTGGCCGCCGGACAGACGCTCCGGGTACTCGTCGGCCTTGTGGCGAAGGTGCACCTTCTCCAGCATCTCATCGGCCAGCTTGTAGGCCTCGGCGCGGCTCAGGCCCGCGCACTTGATCGGGCCGAGCACCACGTTGTCGCGCACGCTCAGATGTGGCCAGAGATAGAAGAGCTGGAACACCATCGCCATCTCGGCACGCTGCGGCGCCAGTTCGGTGTCCGTCATCAGGCGCAATCCACCGCGCCGATCAGGCACCTGCCCGATGCGCTCGTCTTCCAGAAAGACGGAGCCTTCCGTGGGTTTCTCCAGGAAGTTCAAGCAGCGCAGGCAGGTGGACTTGCCCGAGCCGCTCGGGCCCAGCAGCGCCAGCGTCTCGCCGCGCTGCAGATCGAACGAGATGCCTTTCAGCACGTCCAGGCTCCCGAACGACTTGCGCAGGGACTGGACGCGCAGCAGCGCTTGCGCGCTCGCTGAGGCGGTGGCTGGAGCGATGGCGTTCATCGACTGACGCGGCGCGAGTGAGGTGCCGGCTTACTTGCAGCCGGGCAATTGCCAGCCAGCCGCGCGATCCACGCCGGCGCGGAAGTTCTTGCCGACCGGCATGTACCAGACGTCCTGCACCAGGCCGTAGCGTTCGCCGATCTTCTTGATCTCGCAGCCCTGCCAGAGCTTGGCGATCTCGGCGTTCACCGCCTTGGCCAGTTCCGGGTTGTCCTTGTTCAGGCCGAACACCACCTGACCGAGGCCGGTGAGCAGCGGGAAGTCGGGGTTGTTGTCGGTGAAGGCGTTGAAGCGCAGGTTCCATTGCGGGTTGCGCGAGATGGCGTACTGCACGACCGGCGGGTCGCCGATCACGGCGTCGATGCGGCCGGCGAGCAGGTCGCGTACCGCCGCGTCGGAGGTGTCGTACTGGCTGAGCTGCAGGCCGGTGATCTTGCGCAGTTCGGGGATGAACGAGAAGCCGGTGATCGTGCCGACCTTCTTGCCCTCAAGGTCCTTCAGCGTCGCCCAGCTGGTCTTGGACGACTGCATGATCCCGTTCTTGAAGTAGTGGATCGGGTCGCTCAGGGTCATGATCTTCGAGCGCTGCTCGGTCCAGCCCATGGTGCCGGCCATCACGTCGACGCGCTTGGCTTGCACCGAGGCGATCGTGCCCGACCACTCCATCAGCGCCGGCTTGACTTGCAGCTTCAGCGCATCGGCCACGTGCTGCAGGATCTCGCCGTCGTAGCCGATCATCTTGCCGTCCTGGTAGCCGGTGCCAGGCATGTCGCCGGTGAAGGCGATCGTCAGCTTGTTGGCCTCGATGGTCTCAGCCTGCACGCTCACAAGCAGGCCGACGAGAGTGAGCAGGGCACACAGGGTGCGGGGCAGTTTGCCGATGTTCATGGAGGCTCCGAAAAGGGTTGAAAGGACGCAAGCGAATGTTAGGAACCCACACCGAAACCCTCCTGCACCGGCGCGAGCGACAATAGAACGTATGCGACTTTCAGGGATATCGCGATGAAGCGCGGAGTCGACGTCAAGAAGACCGCAGCACCCCCGCTGCAGGTGGCCACGCTGGACTGGCTCGATGCCGAGTCGCCGCCGGCCAGCAGTCCGCCGAGTCAGGCCGAGCTACGCATTGGCATCGTGTTGTGGCCGACGTTTCCCCTTCTGTCGCTGGCCGGGCTCAGCGACGCACTTCGCCATGCCGCAGACATGGGGGACCGCAGCCGGCAAGTCCGCTGCAGTTGGCGCGTGCTCGGGATCGAAGGCGAATCGGTGCGTGCAAGCTCAGGCATCGATGTGCCGGTGCAGCAGCCTTTTTCATCCCGCGTGGACTTCGATTACCTCGCGGTGATCGGCGGTCTGCTGCCGCAGATCGATCGCGTGCCGCAACGCTACCCGCGCTACCTGAAGCAGGTCGCGGAGGCCGGTGTTCCGTTGATCGGCATCTGCACCGGCAGCTTCGTGCTCGCCCGGCACGGGCTGATGGACGGGCGCGTCGCCTGCGTGCATCCGTTCCATGTCGACGACTGGAAGGCGATGTTCCCGGGCCACCCCTTTGTCACCAACACCGACTACCACGTGGATCGCGACCGGATCACCTGCGCCGGAGGTATCTCGATCATCGAGCTGGCCGCCGAGCTGACGCGCCGGCATTGCGGTCCCGGCACCTCGGCCAAGGTCATCCACCAGATGACGGTCGCGCTGCGAAAGTCCAGTGGCCACATGGCACGGCGCCAGGCGCTGGGATACATCACGACCGAAAAGGACAAGCTGCGCCAAGTCGTGTTGCTGATGGAGAAGAACCTGTCACCGCCGCTGGAGATCGCCGTCATCGCGCGGCTTGTTGGCACGAGCTCGCGGCAGCTCGAGCGGGCGTTCCTCGCAGAGACCGGACTCAGCCCTTCGAACTACTACCGAACCTTGCGCCTGAAGTACGGACGGTGGCTGCTCACTTCCTCAGACACGAGCATCAACGAGATCGCTTTCGAGTGTGGTTTCGCCGACGCGTCACACTTCATACGCCACTTCCAGGCGCAGTTCGGCATGGCGCCCGGTCGTTTGCGGCGGGCCTTAGAGGCAGGCACATGACGGTAGCCGCAGTGGCCTCGACGAGTGGTTCGCTATCCGTTGCGCGGCGTCAACGTTTGGCCTTGAGCCAATCTATCCGGAGCAGTTCGAAGCAGCCAGTGCGCAGATCGAGCGCATCGACCGCGCGAATAGATGGCAGATGGCTCGCGCAAGCGTGAGGCATCGGTCCGTTGCGGGAGACTCTGTCATCTGAGACGGCCCGTTGGAACGGGCTCTGCAACTTCGCTCGCTGGACTGCTCCATAGCGAGCCGTGGCCAGAGTCCGGAAGTGGCCGGGACTTCCATTTCGCGGTCGTGTTCGACAGCGGTCGCTCGATCAGGAGAGATCCGAACGGCAGCTCTTCGACTCCGCGAACTCACCATCTCGACCCATCAGCGACATTCGCAGTCTCAATTTCAAAGCCGCAAAGCGGACCGTCGCGGCGGGGTGTCTTGGCCGCCCTGGGCGACTCTTCGTCCGCTGAGTATGTCTAGCGAGCCCGACGTGGCGGCGGCGTTCGGAGATCTCACTCTTGTCCCTGGGCGACGGACCGTTGCAGATGAAGACCGGGTTGTCGTACCTCCAAACGGTGTGGCCGAAGGGGTCATCAACATCGCGGAGTTGGACTCGCGGACACTGTCTACGCACGACTAAGCACGGAGCAGGACGTAGGACGCTGAACAAGCCAGAGCCATCACGACGATCTTCTTGATCGCGGCAGCAGGCAGCCGAGACTGAAGCCGTACCCCGAGCGGACTGGCAATGACACCGCAACCGATCAGGACCACCTTTCCCAGCGCACTGATGCCGTGATCACCCGCAGGCGAACCGCCCGCCGACATCAGCGTACAGCCGTAATACCCGACGACCCCCATCAGGCCGATGAAGATGCCGACAAAATTGGACGTCAAGGTGCAGTCCTTGATCTCTCGGCCATGGACGAGGAAGTAGAAGATCGTGTAGGTGCCACCGCCAACTCCGATCAGCGTGCTGACTCCACCCACGATCGACCCCACCGTGGCGTCTTTCAGCCGGGTTCGTGCCGCACGCAGGTTCTCGTACCACCGCCGTGGGATGAGCATGCAAATGGCCAGCAGCAGTTGCAGCGACGCGAGCAGCGGCTTCGATATCGCGTCATGGTGCCGTCCGAACAGGATGGCGACCATCAGGGCCGCAACCGCCGCGCCGGATGTGTACCACCCGGCTCCGTTGACCAGTGCTCGGTAGGCTTGCTTACCCCGCGACTTCCGATTCTCGATCGTCGCGGAAAGGCTGTTGAGCAACACTGCGAAGAACGACACGGTGATGGCGTCGCCCATGGCCTGAGTACCCAGCAGGGCCACGAGCGCCGGCACGATGAAGATTCCCCCGGCGAGACCGACCGCGCCGGAAATCAGCCCACCCCCAGCGCCGATCAGCGCCATCAGCACGTAATGAGAGTCTGCAATTTGCATTCGCGTCTCGGAACGTTTGTGGCGATCGGCCGCAGGCAGGCGTCACCGGACAGACGATATTGCTCGACGGCCTGCGACACCGAGACGAGCAGATGCTGCGCGAAGAACGCGACGACGCGTTCCTCGTAGGCACGCGGCGCGTTGCGATACGACCCCAGATGCCCCGGGCCATCGGTAACCCAGAGCTCACCGCCGCAGGCCGCAGCGATGCGATGCCCGTCCTGCACCGGGATGAACCGATCGTCGCTGCTGTGGATCACGAGCACCGCCCGCTCGCGCAGCGTCGCCGCCGCCTGAAGCGGGCAAATGCGCCGCAGCTGCGTGCCGGACAGCCAGCGACCGATCAGCAGCGCGCCAGGGAGTAGCCAGTTCGGCAACCCGCCGGAGAGCTTGCGATATTGGCGCTCGATCATCTCGGCGAAGTCGGCAAACGGGCTGTCGACGACGAGCGCGCGCAGCATCGGCTCATCGGCGGCGGCGAGCAATGCGGTCGCCGCGCCCATCGAACCGCCGAGCACGCCGATCGCGTCGGACGGATAGCCGCGGTCGAGCAGCCAGTCGACGGCACCGAGCACGTCGTAGCGCTCGAGTTGACCGTAGCTCAGGCGCGAAGCGCTGCTGCTGCCATGTCCGCGCAGGTCGATCATCAACACCGACACGCCGCTGTCCACCAGGCGGCGGGCGAGCGCGAGGGTCGGTGCCTTCAGCTCGTCGCCGCGCCGCGCGTCCTTGCCGTGTACGAAGACGACCGCGGCCCGGCGCGGCTTGGCCGCCAGATACCAGGCTTCGATTCGCGCACGGCCGTCGCGCGCGGGGAAGTGCACCTGGTCGGCGGCCAGTCCAGCAGCAGCGTCGTCGCTGCCCGCTTCGGAGGAAGCCACGCGGCGGCTGCGCGTGAAGCGATCGGCGATCGCGGCGCAGACCGCTGCGTACAGCGCGAATGCACCGAGCGCGAGGCAGACGCCGATCTGCGTCCAGGATGAGAGGCTGCTCATGTCGTGTCCGCGTTGGTGATAGGCACGCGATCCGGCCGGCTCAGGGGAAGACGTTGGCCACGTCCAAGCCCTTGGTGGCCGGGGCCTTTGCGCTCGGAGTCTTTGCGAACATGGGGCCGGCCGAACCCGCCGTTGCTTGCTGCGGCGGTACCGAGATGCCAGCCATCACGCCGCCCAGCAGCGTGGCGACGACAACGCTGCTCGTGAACCACGACAGCGCGGTGAAGCGCGAGCCGCGATGGCCGAGCGGGCGGGCTTCGCGGGTCGACGTGACGGTGTGTCGAACCGGCTGGCCCGGGGCGACCAGGCGATCGAACGACGACGTGGCAGTCAGAGTGGTCAACGAGGTCATGGCGCTCTCCAGGGGTGTATGTCGGGGGGCGAGATCGGCTCGGAGCCGATGACTGCACTGTCGGCGCCGCCGCACAGAAAGTCCTGAAGCGCGCCTGAATCGTTCTGCAAGCTGTCGGCGCCGGCGCGTTTCAACACGCTTCAGACGGCTTTCAGGACGCCGCCCACGCTTGCGTCGAACACTGCCCTGGGTTGACTCGATCCCCGGAGCCCGCGATGTTCAGACTGCCCCCGTTCGCGTTCCTCTCTCGACTGTTCACGGCCGCAGCGCCGCGCCGCCCCGCGGCCAAGGAGGCGACGCTGCGGCCGGTGGATGCCGCCGACGCGGCAGCGATGCGCGCGTTCTTCGAGACCATGTCGGCTGCGTCGCGCCGCTATCGTTTCCATGCCGGCGTGCAGCGCTGCTCGGAAGCCTTCGCCCAGGCTCTGTGCCGCGCCGACGACTCGCGCACGC
>Ga0307509_10007604_pt1 | contig 14101 bp, 13 predicted proteins | sample 10_EM_MG_FD_202245 | JGI IMG/M metagenome (GOLD analysis project Ga0307509, IMG submission 202245) | Populus trichocarpa ectomycorrhiza microbial communities from riparian zone in the Pacific Northwest, United States - 10_EM | ecosystem: Host-associated > Plants > Roots > Unclassified | place... | reverse complement strand
TACCGTGATAAGACTCATACCTCTAGAGTCCAATAACAACCCATAGTAATGCTACAAATCAAGGGGAGAAGGTCCGGGCTGGTTACTGAGGTATTTGTCTCGAAAGCGCCCTGGCCTTCTGAGACTACCTGAGTACCACTAGGAAGACTACCCTACAACACGTAGGCTAGAATAGACTCCTAGATGCCCGAGAGACCATATATGGATGACCCCCATTTTGGCGGTTACCCATACTCCCCTTATAGATCCTGCGAACGACATTCCGTCGGACGGACGGCGACCACTTATACGGTGTTACGGCAGCTGCTCCAATAACCTCTTTTAACTAGCAAACGAGCAACTACACAGCTGTCTGCCTATGACGCGCCGTCCCCACGCTGGGGCCAGAGGGGGGTGTTAGCTAAACCCGCCTAACTTCAATAGTATGTTCGGGCCACCCTTACACAGGCATGGGGCCTCCCCGCGCAGATGCGTGTGTGCCCAAGAACATCTAAGAGCCCATAGAATGTGAGGCAATCAACCTCAAAGCTCTAGGATGACTTTGCCGGTGAAGGTTGGGTAACTTGGGTTCCTCAGTAGGGTAACTGGGACCCATGGGTATAATGACCAAATTCCCAAGGTTGGGTAACTTTGCCCTCTTATGCCTTTAACCGCTCAGGAAGTCCTCCAGGCGACCACAGAAGTTGTCTCGGAGGTCCGCGTAACATTCCCATAATTCTCTTGACTTTATGCGAATGTTCTCCCGAAAGGTTACCCTGCCTAGTAGAGTACCTCAAGGCTACTCAACTGTTCCCTAGGCCTTATCCAAGGTTTACCAGCTGTTTGTATTAAGTATACGAGACCATACCACTTCTGGTTACCTCTTGGTATACCATTTGGGCTAAGGTGATAGTGATTGTAGCTACCTATCGTAGGGTCATTACAGATGTCTGTCCCCGGATGGCGTCAGGATTCAGGGTGGAAACCAAGAAAAATCAGGACCCAACGTCGGATCGACGTGGCGTCCTAATTCGCGAGAGACGTTCTGTGCGTCAAAGGCGTCCGACGCACAGGACACACAGGACGCAAGCCTGTTTTTTTGCTGATGTACGACTGGGCCAGTGAGTCCACCACCTAGGTATTGACTCCGGTTGTTGTCATGGTAGTTAGCCGCACACATTACATTGATACAAAGAGTTTTTCTACCTGTAGTTGTATTGGAGATGTATTGCAGAAATTCATATCCTATTGACGGAGCTAAGCATACCCGACCTGGCCTGATACTTCGCGCAGAATAATTCCTGATGGAGAGTAGACCTCGGACGGCCATGAACGGGACCGGGTGCTCTCACAATGTCACAGGAGTGGTGAATGTCAAAGGCTTAAATCTGATATCTTCTTAAGTTTAAGCCTTTCATATTCTACTTCAATAACAAACTTTCCTCTCCAGAACTTATTAAGTGCAGCTTTCAGCTTAACGATATTAAGTTTTACTGTTTTGATTCTTCTAAATTATTTTATCTTTATATCCTACTTTGAGTCCGTGGTACGGTCGCAACCTTAGAGTTCACCTCTCTATAGAGTGCCCCCGTTACAGTGTCCAATGAGCTTATCTGAAAGCATTGGGCATTTACTCAGCTGATAATAGAAGCATCTTGAACCAAGGTGATTTATAGTACACCTGAGTATGAGAATATTGGTAATAGGAAGTATTGATCTCACAGGCAAGTTAGCAATATGTAACTTAATAAATTAAATATATTTAATCATTATTCCTCTATTCAATAATTCTAATATAAAATCTTAATTAAGATTCTTTTATGAAAAAACATAACTGTGGGTGTGAATTGAACACACAAACTGCATATATATTTTTTGATATTTATAACCCTCAACCCTTACCCAAAATTGGCATTTCAAAATTGCACCCCCTTAGTACACCTTTTAAGCACTTTGCACCATACCGTTTACATTCATCATAATACTTACTCGCGCGGCCGAGTTGCTCTTGGGCACCCAGATAAGGTAGCAATCCCGCTGGCGAATGGCAGCCTCATCCAGGGCATCATTAATAATCATATACGCTACAAAACAACTGCGGGTACCACATTGCTTATTGATGAGAAGGGGATCATTACATAGCCACATAATTTCTACGGTATAGCAAATTGCATCACGCCATTTGCTACCATCGGATTGTCCACTTATCCCTTTGACTGTATTCAAGCACTGGCACTAGTTTAAGTGCGGGTCCAGCTGGTAGCGGAAAGGATTGGTGGTGAGGTAGCTCAAGAGAGCAAAGTTAAGAATAATTGTGACAACTATGATGTAAGTATCATATGATGAACATGAAGGGTGGTACCGGTATTTGAAAATCTTAACCACTAGCCTATTCAGGTCCTCATGATATGAAAAACTTCATACCTCTCCAAAGCAGTGTTGTGCTCAGAATAGTGCTAAATGAGTACTGTTCAGCATGGTCATGATGGAAACTAGGTTATCTGCTTAAATTTGCTCCCAACTATGGTACAAGTACGAGTACTTTTAATTTATCTTGGTCTGTTGTCTATCGTTACCTTTCCTGTCATATCTAACCCCAATCGTCCTAGTAGTGCAACGCTAAAAGTGAGTGAAATTCGGGACAGACAAAGGGATTGGTCCGGCGATGACTACTCGAGTACTCTATGTGGGTGTCCAAGAGCAACTCGGCCGCGCGAGTACATCATAGTTGTCACAATTATTCTTAACTTTGCTCTCTTCAGTTACTTCACCACCGATCGCTTCCATAACCAGGTGTATCCGCACTTGGTGCGAGTGCTTGAAAACAGTTTAAGGGATAGGTGGCCGGAACCATAACCTCACCTGGGCGGGTGTGACAGTCACAGATGACGTCACCTGATCATACACACCGCACTGAACTAAAAAGCAGACTCCCCGACCCAATCTCATGCTGCAGCCACCACACCTTCTTTTTCACAATCTTGCATATCCGCAATCCACAACCTCCGACCCTGATACCACCTAACTACTATCCCCCGCACCCACAACAGACCTCCGAAAAGAATGGCTGCCTTTGCTATAGAGGATGCCAGCTCGTCCCAAACTCCCTCCTCACCCGCCACGCGATCAGGATATTCCCCGGCATGGCAGATACTGGGTTCCACCCCACCTTCCTCCTCAACCTCCCCTCATCCAAGCCCAGAACTCTCCGCAATACACGACATGCATTATTATCTTACCGAGGGGTTGGGAGGTGTAGAACCCCGGCAATTCCTCGATAAAGAGTCATTCATAAGGGCAATTCAATCGCAAGCCAATAAATTATGTTCCGGTAAGGCTAGCCAGCAGTACGCAGTATTTGCCCCTATGACGCAACACCAGTTTGAGATCATCGATCGTGTTCGCCGCGCCCGCCTCAAAGGACACCGCTTCCACTACTTCAACCATGAGGAGACATTGATAGTCAAACTAATGGCTGGCTCAGTTCAAGCAATGACGAGCAAGGGACTCGGAGGCAGGTTGGATAATAAGATAGGTGAAATGGGGCTATTCGAGGATATTTTCCGGATGGGTTCTACTACCTTCAAAGGAAATGGGAGCCAAAAGGAGGCCGATTGCGCGTGGAAACCTCGGAAGTCTCGCCCCCTTGGAACCGACTGGCCAACGGTTGTCTTCGACTGTGGGGTTTCCCAATCCCGTGATCGCCTGACGGCCGATGCTCACTGGTGGTTCGAGCACTCCGGCGGACAGGTCAAGATCGTTCTCCTCATCTCATACTCCAAATCAAAGAAAGAGATACGTCTTCAGCAGTGGGAACTGGTCACCATTCCGGACCCACATGTTGCTCTGGGTCAACCCAGGCCTACCAGAACTGCACCAGCAATAATGCGCGAAATCATCTTAGTCGCAGGCGTTCCAAATAAGGCGTCCTTAACGCTCGACTTCGAAAGTGTCTTCCTTCGCCCGCCTGCCAAGGGCGAGGGGGATTTTACCTTCACTCGAAAGGAGCTTGAACGCTTTTCTACTAATGTGTGGGAAGGTGCCCAATAGCGCAAACATTCGACCCACATATTGTAAGTCAACCTTCCCCAGCTACTGCTGCAAACTACATTCAATGCTAACTGTCTCAACGGCAGGAAGGGTAGAGGGTAGAGACGCCACCCTAGTGAATAGGCGATACAGTATATAATACATGGAAGGCAGCTTTGTTGGCTGCTAGAGGGCACGGAGGCACTAGGCAGATTTTCAAAAAGTGGACTTCCGATTTGTTTCTTTTTTCTGTAAAGCTGTCACATAATAGCTTCCAGACCTCTAGTTAACTGAGACACCCAATATCCTCAGTTAGGTATGTAGAAAAGCTGATCGCTTTGATAAATCCTTGAGAAGTTCACGTGGGTTCGGATATTTGTGACCAGAAGGCCCCATAAGTAAGAACTGGAATAATTGAGAATCCCGCCAGGATGTTGGAGTCACCTCTCCAGGTAAAATCTGTCGTAGTTGAGAGCCGAAGGTGATCATCATCACAACCAGTATCCCTAGCCTCGATTTATCATACCCTGGGCCTCAATCTTATCATCCCCCGTAATCATCTCCCAACTCCAATCCACCTACCATTTTGCTAAGCATTTCCCGTTCCCGATATATTGACGATTCTGCCATCATTGCTTCGATATTTATGGAAACGAGCAGAGACCTTAATATATCTATTTGCTGGGAAGAGGAGGCGGTGTTCTCACCATGACTCCTCCCATGCACATTTCCGATACATCGCACTGATTTTGCTGTGCCTTCACAAACAGCGAATAGCGTAAATTCGGTCCAAACTCGACCCGCCAATATTACCTGTATGGCAGTTACTATGCCTAGAAGGGCGAATTCACCACGGAGTTAGTCCTTAAGAGGAATGGTGGCTACCTTAAGAAGTATTGCGGCGGGTCGAGTTTACCCAGAATCTACGGTAGGATTTAATACGCAGTTCCGTGTGCTTTCCCTATCGTTGTCGGGATTTGTGGAAGAAGCAGAATAAATAAACGCGTGATATAACTTAAGCACTCTCGTGCACACCCCGCCATACCAAGGAACCTCTCCATACGGAATTTTTTCCAAAACCGCGCTATCGAACAAGAAATCCCAAACTCTTGGCGTTTCTTATCGCGAAGTGCAGATGTACCTATACTGTACAGTCACTCGCTCTACATCTGATTGGTCATTTCCCAGCTAGACTTGCTCTTGGTCCCCCACCCCTTCTTCATTTCTTTTCTCTCCGATGAGAGATGAATATATGGTAGCCTAAGTCGAAGCTTCCGTCCCTGAGGGTTCCACTATGGCTACGGTATGTTTTATTTAAAGCCTGGGGTATAACCAAATTCACACAGAAGTAGAAAGCCATTTAAGGGACGAAAAGTCTTCTGAATCTGACTCCTTTCGGCCGCTCAACTTCCCAACAAAGCTCCTGACCAACCCAATACTCCTCCCACCCCCAGAACCATACTTCCTAACCTTTACATCTCTCCAAATCTTCTGCGCCTCCTCCCATGCCGTCTTCTGCCTCACCCTCACGGCCTGCATCCGATTCATCCAAACCAAGCCTCGGGGAGTGACACGAATGGAGAACCGTGCAATTCCTCGTTCACATCAATATGTGAGAACTTCGTCTGTAGAGTCACTTTCAAAGCTCAATATTCTCTACGCACTGTCGACCAACCCATCACTAGCAGATTCCGCCGTGGTTTGCGAAAACAGCTTCACCGTCCTGGCCCTATAGACCGTTTCCCGTGAACTATTGTGTAAATCGACCTTCCCATCTGCCCTCTGCACACTGGCACGAATAGTATTAATTTTAGAAAGGGCGAGGTCTGGGTCGGAGTGCCTGCTAGCCGTTTTCTGGCTGCGGATTCTGTATATGCATTCCATATGGGTGGCCGCTAGCCGCGGTGAGTTCTCGTAGGAGGCAGTAGGTTTGGTTTGTAAGAGCGGGGGAGGAGTACCAGCATGAATGTTCGTTGTATCGCTGTACGCTTGTGGTTCTGGAATTAGAAAGGGTGGTGCTGGGGGGTGGTAGCTGTGCTGCTATCGGGGTGTTACGGTTAGCAGGAGGGGTATTTCATAACTTATAGGCCGAGGTTGGCTTAGATTGAGTTGATTTGTTGCTCGATAGCGGACTAGTCGTTGGTTGGATCTCTAACCTTGATGTGAGCGGCAGTAAAGGGGGCGAGGTTTCCTAATTGACTTTAAGGAGGAGGATTCGTTTTCCACCTCGGACGAGGCGAGGGTATTCGGCGTCACTGATCACCTCCAGGATTTGCGAATCTCCTGCCTAGCATGGACAAAGGACGACGTTCTAGGCTTCACCAAGATGCACCCTGTTCTTAGCATTGAGACAATCTCTTTTTGTGTGATAAGTATTGGCTCGCTTTGCTATTAGGCTTTGGGCCAGAAGCGCTCAACGGGACACACAACCCAGAAGGCTCCATCTTGTTCCTGGGCTAGAATAAAGGTCCAATACCAAGGATGTGAATCCGCATCTACCCATGAACACCTCTTGGAGTAAATATATAGCCCCATCGTCTAGTTGAGAAGTCAGTAAGAATAAATGGACCCTTCTACTTGCTTTTGCCTCCAGATAGCATGTTGGATCTAAAAGCATTGCCTGCGATATTGTAATCGCAGCTATTACTGCTTCATTGACGTTGCTGAATGACGGCAAGGTGCTTAGTGATGGGCACGATCAGATCATGATCGAGTTTTGTTCAATCAAAAGTCTGCTCGATCACCTCGATCATAGGGGTCTCTCGATCAGATCATGATCGAGCAGAGCATCCATCATCAGATCGATTTGCTCGATCATGGGTACTGCTAGATCATGCTCGACTATCATCGACTATAGTCAAGCATCTTGCTTCATAACCGATCACTCTACCAATCTTAGTGATTGAGTCATGCGATTAACTTATATAAAGGGAGTCTACCAGCACACAAGATACCAATTCTTTCGGCTGGACTTTACCCTGTCATCCATTCAACAAACTACCATCTTGACTGCTGACTTTCACATAATGTCACCACACCCATTGTTTTCATTACATGCCTAGCGCTAGTTCATACAAACCATGACTCTTGATCAGCCACAAATTACCGTGATACACTAGAGGGACGATGGGATAGGGATCTTCTATTCTTGTTATAATACGGGTGTAAATACTCAGAATCCATATAGAATGAATATTTAATCCCTGATGGGCACAAAATCAATCATACTCGAGTATAGTCGACGATAATCGACTATACTCGATCATGCTCGAGCCAGGGTTCTTAATGGTCCAAGCAAGATTGGACCAGACTAGCTAGTCTAGTCAAAAGTCAAGTCTAGTCTAATGGTGGAAATTAGACTAGTGTTGTGCACGAGCCGAGCGGACTCGAGCCCTTCGAGCCCGGGGGTGCCACGAGCCGAGCCGGCTCGAGTCTCTTGGCAACCTGTCTCTTGGCGGCTCGAACAGGGGTCCACGAGCGGACTCGAGTCTCTTGGCGGCTCGAGCGGGCTCGGACAGGGGTCCACGAGCGGACTCGAGTCTCTTGGCGGCTCGAGCGGGCTCGGACAGGGGTCCACGAGCCGACTCGACTCTAGACTCGAGCCTCTTGGCGGGTTCTTGGCGGGTTCTTGGCGGGTTCTTGGCGGCTCGCACCTGGCTCGAGCCCTCGAGTCTAGGTCTGGGCTCCGCTCGAGCCTCGAGCCCAGGGGTGCCACGAGCCGGCTCGTGAACAACACTAAATTAGACCGACGGGATGACCAGGATTAGCAGACCAGACTGGTCAGGACCGGTCCGACCAGGCCTGTCAAGCAATTGGATATGCATTGTCCTTTGACAGAATTAGCATCCTATTTTGCATTTTGCTACTTTTATCACAATATATTAAGTTCAAATAAAAGCTTTCTTAAATAAATTTATTCTTTCCATCAATTATACAGTGGAATCTCAGGAGAGTCGGAGTGATAATAGTACTTCACTTAGATTCGGGGCAGCGAACCTAGATTCACGAGTATCAAATTTTTTTTTAGCCCCCAAAGTGAGTGATATTACCTGACTATGCAACCTTTTATAAAGACTGGTCTGGGACCAGTCACTGACATCAACCTGGACCGAGAAGTCTGGTCCTGCCTCCAAGACTTGGCTGGTGGGACTATTCGGAACCCTGGCTCGAGCAGTGGCCATGATCGATCACTCGATCAATGCTCCCCAGTTTCATCAATCATTCGATCATTGGGTCCCCTCGATCAGATCTTGATCGAGCATACCCCCCATGATCTGCTCGATCATGATCGTGCCCATCACTACCCAACACCCTCCACCTCCGGAGTTACATCCCGAGCCATCTCGCAAGATCCCTCCCCAGCACCATCGCCAAGTGCCCCAATCGACATGCAGTATTATCTAACCGAAGGCCTGAAGGATGCGGAACACAGAAAATACATTGATAACCGCTCCTTTGCAGGAGCAGTAAAGTCCCAGACCAAGGCAGCTGAGGCCAGTAATGGTGGGAAGTACGTGGTGTTTACCTTAGTAAGCGAGGAACAGCTTATGACAATCGACAAACTTCGCAATGACCACTACAAGAGGCTCCACTTCATGTACCTCGAGCAGCTGCAGACCTTGATTGTTAAAATTATAACGAGCGAACTTCACGAAATCGTTCATAGGAAGTTTGAATGCATGCTCAACCAGAAGGCCGCCCGGATGGGGTTGCCTGACGATCTGGGGCTGATAGGTGGTGCCCGGCACAAAGGCAATAGAAATAGGAAGGAACCCAATTCCTGCTATATTCCCTATTCCGGTGTGCTGGCAGGGACCCCATGGCCAACCTTGGCTGTGGAGTCCAGGGTTTCGGAAACGATCGAACGCTTAAGGGTCGATGCTAATTGGTGGATAATGAACTCATCCGGTGCCGTCAATATCGTTCTCGTATTCTCTGTGAAGAAAGCCGGCCGTATAATCGATATTGAACAATGGGAGACCAGCAGTCTAATCCACCGGCATTCCCGATGAATGAATTCTCCAAATCCTTCCTCTGCTCCGATGGAACCTAAACGTATCAAGATTATTACGATACCCCAACCCGATGATGATCAACGCTCCCTAATACTCGACTTCGAGAAAGTTTTTGATCGTGACCCAGACCGAGCCGAAGACAGCCTGGAGAGCGATTTCGAATTTACACCAGAGGATCTTTCCCGATTTGCTGCCAATATATGGTTTTATAGTAGCTAGAGCGATGATCCAAACAATGTAAGTTCACCTTTTATCACTAACTTATTGCTTAGCAGTAGGCACTGACATGGAAATGATAGAGATGGGAAAGCACCTCTGTCGGAATGGGATTGGTTAGATGGGGTTGGCGGGCGTGGGGCTAAGGAGCTGGGGGGGTGTGGGGGTTGGGTGCTATTTTTATTCCTTATTTTCTAGCTCCCGTTTGCGGCGCTCGAGGATGTCCTTGTCTAGATAGTCCTCTTCTCTCATGTCACCGCTTTGGTAGCTTGCAACGGTGGATAGGTTCTTTGATACGGCGTTGTCTATGCCTAGAGATGTGGGGATGTTGGCCTGTTTCGGAAAATTTTCGAGGGGGGCAAATTGAAGGGGCTTTTTTCGGGCTGAGTGCAAGCATTTTCTATACTAAGTGCTGCTAATTTTAAAGAAGAACATTTTAAGTTCTCTCTAGTGATTGAACTTGAGGCGAAGTAACTCCTGTACCCCTATGAGCAGTTAAATCCTCAGAGAACCGGTTTTCCCCTTCTCCCTACTTTTGGTTACAAGATGGATTTCTAGGCGGCAGCGTTTTACTGCTTTTGTGAGACTGCCGTAATAATGGCCTGTCACACGACTGAAAATGGCCTGAATAACTGTAAACTTCCCATTTTCCACGGTCTGCAGCAGAACATCTCCACTCATTAACTACCCCTCCTCTATCGCGCCCAAGAACACCAACCCGATGAGCCGCTCATAGAACCCCTGATCCCACCTGACAGACATGTACTTCAAGTTCTCCCAGCGATTCCACAGTGCGGTCCAGTGGTCCGCGGCGACATACGCTGCCATGGCCTGTTCAATGTAGTGGAGGATGGCGTAGGAGTGGCATTTCTGCGCAATGCTCTCGCACTCCATCTTTACTAGTTGTAGGTCGAGGACATAGGTTCCGATGGGGATGCCGAGGTTCTTGATGGCACCATCGGCTCCTTTGCCTGCTTCTACACGCTTCGCCAAACAGACAGTGTTCGCGGCAAGGAGTACTCCCGTAATGGAATTGTGGGCGAGTGCGAGAAGCTTACAGAATTGGAACTCCGGGATGTGCTGTGATACTGATAAGGCTGGGTCGAAGTGCTCTGCTAGGTCTTGCATTAGGGCTAGATTCAGGGTTGCAGCTTCTAAGGCTGGAGGTTTATAGAAGCGATGTTGTGGTGGTCGGCGATCGCACTCATGCACATGTAGCAGAGCTCCGCTAGGACAGGTGACAGAAGGGCTTATAGGAAGGAAATGACCTCAGTGAGAGGGCACTTTTCGGGCTTTATCTAGTTGGTTTCAATGAGAAACTGGAGGTTGAGACGGAGGTGCATCGGGGCTGGGTGTTTGCACAGGTACCTGAAGTAAGATTGTTATGTTAGAATTGGGTCGATGTTTGATCCGCTACGCCTTGGCCGAGGAGTTTACACCCTCCAATTATCTTCCCAGTGGAATTGTTCCTACAGAACATGTTTCGCAGGTGGATTAGGTGGGCTTCCATGAGGTATGCTGCATTCTTAAGATCTGCGTCTGGGTCAAACGCTACGGAAACTCGAGGGACTAACGTCCAGTAGTGCCCCTCCCTAATATGCCTATCCATATTAATACCTTCTTCCGCAAACCAGACTAGGCGCCCGGCTGCGGGCGCTATTACTACCTGCGATGGTTGTTGACGAGTGGAAAGCTCTAGCTTGGACATTCCAAAGTATGGGGAATCTCGTAGATAATCCTCTTCCAAAAGCCCAGAACGTTCAATTTTCCTCCCCTTCGACAACTCTCCACCCGGTTTCCCTTTTTTAAGCATCCCTCTCTAGCTCTTTACCACAAAAATGACTCCAAATCAACCTCCTCCATCTTATCCCGTGTGAAACGCTGTATCACTAGCCCTTGGCCACTAGCAGTGATACACACCCATCCCAGAGCTTCTTCAATACCCGATTGAGCAGCGTTCAATCCCCCCGACTTCTCGCCACTCTTTCTTGCAGTTTCAATTCCCCCCGACCAACTAACCCGTCCGCGAAAGGGCGCATGCCAAATTCCTTCCTCAACCACCTGCAATTCTGTCCGAGCAGATGTGTAACTGTCGTCACGGGCGGGCGGTACCAACAATCATGGCTATATCCTCGCCGAGCGCCAGGGGGGGCGGGGGGATCCAGTCCTCAGAGGTCCAGAACTTTTAGATAATTGATACCCTCCCCCTCCGACAATTGGATAACCACAGCCTGTAGAGCAGGACGGGGGTCCCCCAGATGGGGTGGAAGCACTTGTCGCTCGGCCAAAGGGTGAAACTTCGATATCGGGACCATGGCACGGAGGTACCAGGGCACTGACTCTTCCTTTGAATCAGACTTCTTCTGTGATTCTGGAGGGGTTGCCTGCTCAGCCTCTTCTAAGAGATAAAATAATAAAAACAAAAATACTAAATATTCCCACGGGAGGTAACCGTAATAGAGTGACAGCACCCCGTGCATAAATCAAAGTTAGAAGTCAGAAGCCCCAAGCTTTGGCAGCCATGCCCGAAGCAACACTCAAGAAAACCCAAGAATAAGTTAGACAATGACATAAACTTCTCGCTGTGAAGAAGTTTTCTTCCGTCTCAAATATTCGCCAAGAGTTCCAACTTCCAATTTTCAAGTTTTCATTCCCACCTAAGGCACCGTCACTCTGATCACATATCATACCAAGTGGTTCGATTATTTGAGTTTTATGATATATTCAAGTAAATAGGCAAGATGCTAAGTGGTTTCGTGGTGTTGTTGATTATACACCAGATGATCATCGAGTTTGGTCCTCCTTTCATTCGAGGTTGCGTCGTGTAGTCGGTTATCATACCAGTAAAACACAGTGGGAGTCCCAGGTTCGAGTTCTGGCAAAATCACTTTCCTTTTGGTCACAAAATTCGTTTTGTCTTTCATCAGGCTTCACTAATGCCAAAGTCTTTTTGCCTGGGAAGTCTGGGCACCCGTTTTGCAACCCCAGGGCTGAATACCTCTATCTTGTAGCAAGTTACATGTCTAAGGTCTGTGAGAACCGAAGTTTTGCTCGGCAGAAGATAATCTTGGTATGGGGCGAAATCAGTTCGCTTGCATTAGTGGAAGTATTACCAGCTTTCGTAAACGACATTGTCAACACCACGCTCCCTCAAGTATAATATTTAAGAATTGTTTACAAGCTGTAACAGTCTCAACAAAACCTCCCTATTGCAGACTTTAGCTGTAAACACCCATCTTCCCAAATGCTGCTACCCCGAACAGAATAATAATAAAGAGAGAGAAAGCTTTAGCTGCACAACCATGATAACCATTATAACCACCATGCCAACAGTGACGAGAATGCCAGAAGGCACTCGCATCTTCAAGAAACTTGGCCACTAGTAACAGGAATTTCCCCGACCAAGTCATTGTTTCGACTCCTCCACTTTTTCAGATGAACCCTTCTGATGCCGGAGGGGTAGGGCACGGAGAAGCTCGTGATGGCGCCTAGTATCCTCCTCACAGTTCCTGTCCTGACGCAATTGCTCCTGTTGCCGGAGCCAATCATGCCGTTGCCGGTCCTCTTTCCGTAGCTTGTCCTCCCGCAGTATATCTGCCTCCCGCCCAGTGTTCCCAACCGTCCAGTCCGTCCGCCTTCGGGGGAGGACGGGACGGACTACCGCTCATAGTCCGTCTTTTTGGGGGTGTTAGGACGGACTACGCCCGGGAAGGTGAGGACCGGACGGACTATAGGGGACTATAGTCCCAGCGCTTGGACCTCCTGCACTAGCCAAGCCGAAATCATACACCTCCAAACGAATTGCTATTGTATCTGTAAGATAACGGATACGCAAACCCGGATCGACGGGGAAACAAACCTTTGTGATGTCTGCAAAATGTGCATTCGATTCCTGTTATATCCGTCAGACAACACGTAACTTTAACTTGGATTAATAAGGGAAAGAAACCTTCATAAGATCAACAAACCGAACGTTGGACTCCTGCCACATCTGTAAGATAACTGGTAACTTGAGCTTTGATCAATAGGGGAAAAACACCTTTGTAATATCCACAAAACGACCACTGAATTCCTATTACATCGGTAAGAAAACAGCAAACTAGAGCAGCCATCAATGGGAAACAAACCCTGCGGAATTCAAAAACATTTCTGTCGACCTAGGATAGACGGTCCCACTATCACACAGCAATGGTTAATAGAATAAAGAGTGGTACAAGTGATTACTCACAAACAGACGACTCTTAGTCGTCATTGGAGTATTGGGGGTCACCCCCATGGGACGATGGGTCATTCCCGGTCCAGAAGAGCGAGCAGTCAAACGGGTACGTGCAGCCCGGGTTCGTGGCAGGAAGCGGTCCATCTTGTCGAAGAAGGAATGAACTTGGGAAACATAGGTACAGAATTGCAAAAAAAAGGGAAGAGGAGATGAAAAGAGAAAATAGACTGGGGAAGGCAGAGCAGTGGATGCTTCGTGGGGAATAAGGAATGGGGGGAAGCAAGGAGAAAAGAATCCTTGTATTGGAGTAAATCTGACAATTAAGTTACCGGTATAGGCATGTTTACCCGGACTTGAAAAGAGGGCAGAGGCACTACTATTTGTAGCGTACTTAAAAAACGAGTCATATAGTTTCCTGGTGTAGTCGGTATTACACCAGATGACCACATTAGAAATACACCGACAGAATCCTAGTGGGTGGGTTAAGGTGCCTTGGAACCCAACCCAACCTATCCGTTTCCAGTGTTCGCAACGGTCCGGGGCCCCCGTAGGGCCCGGCGGGGGGACTGCCAAGAGCCCTGGACCGGACGGGACGGCAGAATGCGGTCCACACCCGTCCTAGAAACCTCAGGACGGCCGTCATTGT